>Ga0265295_1001448_pt1 | contig 41752 bp, 39 predicted proteins | sample Munlansysbiofilm_FD_192503 | JGI IMG/M metagenome (GOLD analysis project Ga0265295, IMG submission 192503) | Leachate microbial communities from a municipal landfill in Southern Ontario, Canada - Methane capture system biofilm | ecosystem: Engineered > Solid waste > Landfill > Unclassified ... | reverse complement strand
GTACATCGAAGTGTTTTACAATCGCCAGCGGCGTCACTCCGCCAACGGAAACGAAGCTCCGCTGGTCTTTGAGGCCATGAAAAAAGCTGCGTAATCATGTGTCCGGAAAAGTGTTGACAGATCATGCTGCATACGACGCCCGAGATGATGATGGAGTACTGGAAGATGTCCTTTGTTGGCGGCGTTCAAACAGGATCCATCGGTGTGCAGGGCCATTACGCCAACGGATTGGCGGCGATGTTTATCGCTTGTGGTCAGGACGCGGCTTGTGTTGCTGAAGCTTCCGTCGGACTTACCCGACTTGACCTGGACGATAATGGCGATTTGTATATCTCGGTCTCCCTGCCTAATCTCATCGTCGGGACCATCGGCGGGGGCACCGGGCTTCCGACCCAAAAAGAATGCCTTGCGATGCTTGGTTGCACAGAATCGGGTTCGGCCAGAAAATTTGCCGAGATTTGCGCCGCCGTCGCCCTTGCCGGAGAAATCTCCATCATGGGTGCTTTATCGTCCGGCCAATTTACCCAGGCGCACATAAAATACGGCCGCAAAACAAAAAAATGACCTCCCGGCATTGCGCATCAGTGTTTGTCACCTTATCCAAATGTTTTCAGAATCAAGGGGTTTCATGCAAATGTCATGAAAGATCGCGACACCATAGAGCAGCGCGCGAGATTTGACATCATCCGTTACGCCAACTGTTGGGAGGATGCCGATGTCCTGTTGCCGGCACTGGCTGTGCGGGAGGGAGGCGCCTATCTGTCCATTGCTTCGGCCGGTGACAATACCCTGAGCCTGTTGCACGCCAAGCCATCCATGGTTCTTGCCGTGGATATCAGCGCCACGCAACTGGCATGTCTGGAATTGCGCAAGGCAGCTTTTCAGAGCCTGGCGTATGAAGAAGTTCTGCAATTTATTGGCGTCAATCCAAGCACTACCAGGGACAGGACTTACCGACTGGTCCGGGGCCGGCTTTCTCCGCTCTCAAGACAATTCTGGGATGCCAACCCCGGGATCATCGCCAAGGGAATGATCCATTGCGGCAAATTCGAAAGGTATTTCCGGCTTTTCAGAAAGATGGTCTTGCCAATGATCCACGGCAGGAAGGTGGTTTGCGATCTTATGCAAAACAAAAGCGAGGCGCAACGTCATGCCTTTTACCGGGAAACGTGGAATAATCGACGGTGGCGGGCGCTTTTCAGAATTTTTTTCAGTCGCAAGATCATGGGGTATCTCGGACGGGATCCGGAATTTTTCACCTATGTCGAAGGGGATGTCGCATCTCGTCTTCTGGAACGGGCCGAATATGCTCTGACGGCATTGGCTACGGATCAGAATCCTTATCTCGAATTCATACTCACCGGAAATTTCGGAAAAACGCTGCCGTTTTACCTGCGCGAGGAAAACTTTGAAAAAATCCGCGACCATCTCGACCGATTGATCCTCTTCCATGGGGACCTTCTCGAAGCTCTGCGTGCCCATGCTTCTCTTCGATTCGACGGGTTCAACCTTTCGGATATTTTTGAATATATGAACTATGCGGAATATGTGTCCGAGCTGCAAAAAGTCATTGACGCTTCGAAACCAGGAACCCGGGTGGTTTACTGGAACATGCTGGCAGACAGAAAAAATCCCCTTGCATTGAAAAACCGGCTCGCCACACTGGAAGATCTCGCTGCTGACCTGTTCAAACAGGACAAGGCCTTTTTTTACAAGGCACTTGTGATCGAGAGGGTTCTTTGAACGAATTGCATCTTGAAATAGGTGCCGCTCTTGTCTACGCCGGCATTTTCATACTGATTTTTGCACTCGGCGAAATTATCCGTTACTTGCAGCCTTCCTGTCCCGAATTGTCCAGAAAATTCATCCATTTTGCCGGCGGACTCACTGCGTTGACTTTTCCACGCCATATTCAATCCCACTGGAGCATCCTGTGCCTTGCCACAGGCTTTGCCGCGGTCCTCGTCCTGGCAAAGATGAAGGGATTGCTGAGATCGGTGCATGGTATTGAAAGAAAATCCTATGGTGCCATGTTGTTTCCCGTCTCCGTTTATCTTCTGTTCCTTCTCGGTCAGTCCAGAACCATTTTGTATTTCGTTTCGATTCTGGTGATGACCGTCTCAGATACCCTTGCGGCGGTGATAGGCGACCGGTATGGATCGATACGATATGAAGTCGAGGGCGTGACCAAGAGTCTGGAAGGTTCCACGGTCTTTTTTTTCGTCACCTTTTTATGCGTGCATATTTCCCTGTTGTTGATGACACCGACTGGCAGGCTTGAATCGGTGCTGATGGCATTTGTGATCGCTGTCCTCATAACCGCTTTCGAGGCTGTTTCGCCAACAGGCAGCGATAATTTCTTCGTCCCCCTGGGGACGTTCTTCATTCTTGGAAACATGATGAAACAGCCCCTTCCGGCCATGCTGAATCGCATCGGAATCCTGCTCGCCATGATGGTGGCCACGGCGATCCTCACAGCAAAGATCAAGCTGTTTAAAACCACCGGTTTGATCGGCATGATACTGGTCAATTATGCCGCCTGGACCCTGGCTGGGGTTACATGGTTTCTGCCTTTATTGCTGGGGCAGATTCTGCTGTATGGGCTGGTGGCATATTTTGTCGATAAGGTGACAGAGGGAATTACCGGTTACCAGATTAAATTCCTGTTTTATGCCGTCTTGTTGCCGGTTCTGCTGATCTTTGCCGCCAATGCCCTGCACGCCAGGCTGACCTTTTTTTTGCCCTATGTGACTTCGATAACAACGACTCTGGCTATTATTGGTTACTTTTTCCTGGCAATTCTGAAGCCTTGCCAGGATGAGTGGCTTCGTTGTCTGGCGAGAAACCGCGCCCTGTCGATCCTTTGCTGTGCCGGATTGTCTGTTGCTGGCGTCTGCCTGATCCCCATTTTTTTCCACGGCCAGGCTGTTATTGTTTCGCTGTTTATCGTGTTTGGTGCCACAAGTTTTGCCTTGTGTCTGTTTCATTTCCTCTTCCAGAAAATGGGTCTCGGCCTGCAAATTGTATTACGACAGAGGGTGCGCCTTTTATGCTCACTGATTGCCGTCGCCCTTGTTTTTCTGCTGCAGGAATTCGCGTTTTCTTCCTGAGTACGAGGCTGTGGTCTGGATTTTTATCTCTGGAGAAACGATCACTATGAAAACATTGCCCTACATTGTTTGGAATACGGATATGGTCGAGGAACAAACCGACAGTGTCATGCTTCTGGGGGGGAAGGCCATGGGCCTTCATCGTCTCAGAAATCTTGGAGTCGACGTACCTGTCTGGGCCACGGTCACATCTCTGTTTTTTCGACATTTGTGTTCCCGGGATGCCGGATTGCAGGCTCTTCTCTGTGATGAAGAGCCCGAAATTTCAGCAAAAGCTGCCGCCTTGCACGAACATATCGGAGCCCTTTCGATCCCGGAAGAAGGCATGGACGTTCTCAGGTCGGTGTGGGACACCGTATCAGAGCAAGGCCGCGTGCCGATCGCGGTAAGATCCTCGGCGGCGGATGAGGACAGCATGCATCTTTCCTTTGCGGGCCAGATGGACAGTTTCCTGAATGTGCTGTCTTTTGCGCAGTTCATCGAGGCTTTACGCCGGTGCTGGGCCTCCCTTTTCAACGAGCGGGCCGTGTTTTACCGTCAAAAGAGCGGGCTTGACTGCTGGTCGTTGCAAATCGCGGTGGTTGCACAGCAAATGGTCGAACCGGATGTGTCCGGCGTCATCTTCACCGCGAATCCTCTCAACGGCAACCGTAACGAAATGCTGGTCTGCAGCACTTGGGGGCTTGGAGAAGGTCTGGTTGCCGGAACCCTTCCTGCCGATACCTATGTGCTCGGGGCTGGAGGCGTCTGCCTGCGACAAACGCTGGCCGAGAAACAGCAGCGGGTAGCCTGCCACGCAACGGGAGGAACCGAAACGGTTGATCTGGCCGACGACAGGCATTTTCAGGCAACTTTGGATGATGTTTGGCTGCAAAAACTCTATCGTCTTGCAACTCGGGTGCAAACCACCGCGGGCCGGCCGATGGACATCGAATTTGCGGTGTGCAAAGACACTGTTTACCTGCTGCAGGCCCGACCCGTAACCGCCCTGGAGGATGCTGCCGCCGAACCGTCGCGGGACAACCCAAGGATCTGGGACAACGCCAATATTGTTGAAAGTTATTCCGGGATCACCACTCCGCTGACTTTTTCCTTTATTCGCAAAGCCTATTTCGCGGTTTACTGGCAGTTTTGCCGGATAATGGGGGTCAGCAGCAGAACCGCATTCCGGAACCGTCATATTTTTGCGAATATGTTGGGTTTTATCCAGGGCAGGGTGTACTACAATCTTTTGAACTGGTATCGCCTCATTGGCTTGTTGCCCGGCTATAAATACAACAAGTCCTTCATGGAGCAGATGATGGGGCTTCAGGTGATCAGTTCTTTTTCTCCGGAAGAAGAATCCAGGAACCTGGTTAAAAAATACCTGGTGCATTTTCCAAAAATGCTGTGGACAGGGTTCAGAATGTTGCTCAATCACTTTACCCTGAGTAGAAAAATTCGTGCTTTCCATGCCTCTTTTGATCACTTATATAGCCGACATGCTTCCCAGAATTTTCAGAAACTCAGTGTTTTCAGCCTGATGGAAATCTATCGTGAACTGGAAAACAAGGTACTCTGGAACTGGAAGGCGCCGATACTCAACGATTTTGAAGCCATGGTTTTTTTCGGACTGCTGCGAAAATTAACGGCGGCATGGATATTGGATGCCAACGGCAGCCTGTACAATGATCTGCTCTGCGGCGAAGGAGGCATCAAGAGTACGGAAGTCACCGACGGACTGATCCAGTTGGCGGCAACAATCGAAGCCGACAAGGAACTGAAAGCAACCTTCCTGGAAAACCCGCCTTCTGAAATTTTGCGGCGTCTGCAGTCCGATCCGTCCCTGTCCGGCTTCGCTCGGCTATTCGGTGATTACCTTGACAACTACGGAGTCCGCTCCATCGATGAGATGAAACTGGAGTCGATTCCGGTCAAGGATGACCCCACCTTCTGCATCGCTGTTCTCCAAAATTATCTTCGTTGCGGCATTCCCGACTCCGGCAAGCGAAAGGAACGGGACAGGCACATACGCCAACAGGCTGAAGAGGCTGTGCGCACGCGCCTGCAGGGGAAAAAATGCTTTCGCATGGTACCGCAACACATTGTCTACCGTTGGGTTCTTAAAAATGCCAGGGCAGCCGTCCGAAACCGTGAAAACCAGCGGTTTGCGCGCAGCCAGGCCTATGATGTGACGCGCAGGATTTTTCGTGCCATCGGACAAAAATGGCAGATGGCCGGGATTCTCGATGATAGGGAGGACATTTTTTACCTCGATGTCGAGGAGATCTGGTCCTATATAGAAGGAGCCTCGACCTGTCCAGACCTGCGCCAGCTGGCGAACCTTCGCCGAAAAATATTTGCATCCTACGCTACTGCAACACCCGACGACCACATAGAGACATACGGTGAGGTTTATCGCGGCGGCGATTATGCCGGTGGGCAGCATGAGGTTGATAACGCCGAACAACTGCAGGGGCTCGGCTGTTGCCGGGGTGTTGTTGAAAACACGGTGCGCATTATCCGGAAACCTGACGCCGATACCAGGCTCGATGGCGAAATCATGGTGGCGCAACAGACCGATCCCGGCTGGATCGTGCTCTTTCCATCCATCAGTGGGCTGATCGTTGAGAAGGGCAGTCTTCTCTCGCATTCGGCCATTGTTGCCCGGGAAATGGGCATCCCGGCGATTGTCGGCGTCAAAAACGCGACCAGATTACTGCGTGACGGGGACAGGGTCCGTCTCGACGGGAGCACCGGGACGATCACCCTGATGCGCCAAACCGGTCCATGAGGTCATTTCTTGATCCGGTAGAGAGGCACGGCATGAGCCATCGATGGTGGATTTATTTCCAGGAACGCTTCCCGATCTTTGCCCAGGGTCCACTTATTTTAGCCTTCAGCCTGTCTGCCATGGGTTATTCAGCACTTTTGCGGGGGGGCGAACAACCTTCGCCCCGATTCGGCCGGCATCGCCTTTGTCACAGCACTGTTTTTCTTCCTGCAGCTTCGCATTGCCGATGAATTCAAGGATGCCGAAGAAGATGCCCGTTATCGGCCTTATCGGCCTGTTCCCCGGGGATTGATCACTCTGTGCGAGTTGGGCTGGCTGGCGGCAGGAACAGCTGCACTGCAACTGGCGGGATCTCTCTGGTTGCACCCCCCCCTGGTGCTGCTGTTGATAGCGGCCTGGGGTTATCTGGTTTTGATGAGCAAGGAATTTTTCCTCCGTTCATGGTTGAAACAACGGCCGCTCGCCTACATGCTTTCCCATATGCTAATCCTGCCGATTTTCGATGGCTATGCCACGGCTTGCGACTGGCTGGTGGCGAGAGCCGCTCCGCCTGCAGGGCTTGAGTGGTTTCTTGCCGCCAGTTACTTCAACGGCATGGTGATCGAAATCGGCCGCAAAATCCGTGCACCTGCCGATGAGGAAGAGGGGGTGGAAACCTATTCATTTTTATGGGGGCGATCTGCAGCGCTTGCGGCATGGTTGTTGGTGATGTTTTTGTCGGCCTGTTGCGCTTTGCAAGGTGCCGCCCTGTTGCGCTTTGTCAAACCTTTGAGCGTGTTTTTCGCCTGTATGCTTTTATCCGCGATCACGCTCGCCTGCGCTTTTGTTCATGCTCCCAGACCCGGCAGGGGCTGGCAAGTGGAGGTTTTTTCCGGCATCTGGACAATTGGACTGTATCTTGGACTCGGGATCGCCCCATGGATTGTTCATTTCGCACGTTTTTGAGAAGCAACATCCGGAGAAGATACCTTGCGAAGGGGAGGGAAAGATGGCGCAACTGCTTAAGATTGCATCGTTGGCACAGCTGGAGGCCCTCGCTGGACTTGAAGGGATCAAAGCACTTTCCGCGGATCTCTTCATGCTCCACAAACCCGATACTCACCTGGCAATACGGGAGGGGGATGATACGCTTCTGGGCCGATGTTCCCTGTGGTGGCATGCCACGCCAGTTTATCCTGAAGAACGTCTGGGGCTGATTGGCCACTTTGAAGCGCAAAATGCTGAAGTTGCCGCAATGCTGCTTGAGGAAGGCTGCCGCATTCTGTCGATATGTCAATGCACCCTGGCAGTTGGTCCCGTTGATGGAAACACCTGGCGACGCTATCGCTTCATTACCGCACGCGGCACCGAACCGCCATTTTTCATGGAACCGGACAACCCGGATGCCTATCCAGGCTACTTTTCCGATGCCGGTTTCAGACCCCTGGCCCGTTACTATTCCAATCTTGATCCCGACCTCGGATGGTCGGTTCCTGAAACCGAAACGCTTCGATTAAACCTGGAAAGGCAAGGGGTGCGCCTGCGATCCCTGAAGTTTGATGACTATTCCGGGGAACTGGAAAAGATCTACCGGATCTCCCTCGATGGGTTCCGTCACAACTTTCTTTATACGCCTGTCGACCGTGATGAATTTTGTAAAATCTATTCCTGCGTCCAGCCTTTTATTGTCCCTGAACTGGTCTGGTTCGCTGAAGCAGGGAACAGGCCGGTAGGGTTCCTGTTTGCGGTTCCGGATATGCTGCGTATCCGACGGGGAGTGCCCTCCGATACGGTGATATTCAAATCGATGGCGGTTTTGCCGGAATGGAGCGGCAGGGGCATCGGGTCACTGTTGCTGGGGACCGTCACCGAACAGGCCTGTCGCCAAGGGTTTCGAAGGGGCATACACGCGCTTATGCACGAGGCGAATCGATCACGCCTGATGAGCGGCCATCATGGCAGGGAATTCCGGGAATACACCTTGTTTTGTCGGAATCTGCCATGAATATCATCCAGATGTTGCAACTCCAGGCGATGAGACGTCCCACTGCGGCGGCCATCATCGAACCCGCCGGCAGGCTCAAGGATCGTATTGCCACTTTTGCGTCACTGGAGAAATCATCGGCCAGGGGCGCGGCTTTCCTTAAAGAATGCGGGCTACGCTCCGGCGATGTGGTGCTTGTTTTTCAGCCCATGTCCATTGATCTCTATATTTTACTGCTGGCGCTGTTTCGGGGCGGTATGATCGCCATGTTTCTCGATCCTTCGGCGGGCCTCAAGCATCTGGAGACCTGCTGTTCCATCCTGCCTCCACAGGGGTTCGTCGGGCCACCGAAAGCACATCTGCTAAGGCTTGCAAGTCCGGCGTTACGAAGCATCCCGCTGCATCTCGTAATCGGCCGGAGCCTGCCGGGAGCACGGTCCTGGAAAAACGCGGAGGATTTTGCACCGCTGCGCGAAGATCCCCCTGACTCACCGCATGCCCCGGCGCTGATTACCTTTACCAGCGGCAGCACTGGAGCACCTAAAGGGGTAGTGCGCAGCCACGGCTTTTTACGCGAGCAGCACCGGATCCTGGAACAAACCCTGGCCATGAACGCAGGAGACCGGGATCTGACCACTTTGCCCGTGTTTGTTCTTGCCAACCTCGCCTCGGGAGTAACTTCCATTATCCCGGATGCCGATCTGCGACGACCCGGATTTATCGATGCAGCCCCGGTACTGCGGCAGATCAACAGGTTAGGTCCGGTGCGCACCGTAGCATCTCCGGCCTTTCTGGAGTGTCTGTGCATCGCACAGTTCAGAAACGGAGGCCCTGTTCATGGATTCAGGCAGGTTTTCACCGGAGGTGCGCCGGTGTTTCCCCAGACCTTGCAGAGGTTTGCTCATATCTTTGAAAATGCTGATATTATAGCGGTTTACGGGTCCACGGAAGCCGAACCGATAGCCACTATCCGATGGGCCGATGTAACGGCACAGGATAAGGGAAAAATGGTCAGCGGAGCCGGATTGCTCGCTGGCATACCTGTGCCGGGTCTCCGGGTGGGGATACTCGACAACCGGCGAATCGTTGCTCGCGGCGTCTGGAAATCTGCGCAATTCTCTGACTTTCTGCTTCCGGCGGGCGAAACAGGTGAAATCATCGTCACTGGCGAGCATGTGCTGAAAAGCTACCTTCACGGTCACGGCGATAGCGAAACAAAAATCCTTATGGATGGTGACGTCTGGCATCGCACCGGCGACAGTGGGTATTTCGACCAGCGAGGCAGGCTCTGGCTTATGGGCAGAACATCTGCGGTCATCCAGGACCACCGGGGAACCCTGCATCCTTTTGCCGTGGAGTGCGCCGCCACGCAATATCCAGGGGTTTGCCGGAGCGCATTGTTACAGCATGGCGGAAAACGTCTCCTGCTGGTCCAGCCCAGGGATGCAGCAGGATGCGTTTCGCTGAAAGGTCTGTCAGAGACACTGTCCTGGGCCGGGATCGACGAGGTGCGATGCCTGAAAAGAATCCCCTGCGATAAAAGACATAACGCCAAAGTGGATTATCCGGCCCTTATTAGAATGGTTGAAAAACACCGCCGGTAAATATCTTCGGAATTTTGTCCGCTCTGTTTAATGATCCGCATACATGCGGGCAGGATCACGAAAATAGGTCCGGGTCTGACGCACTACCAGGGGACTGAGCCATAGCAGTCCGACCAGATTGGGCCAAGCCATAAGCGCATTGAAAATATCGGAGATAATCCAGACCAGTTCAAGACGGATGGAAGCGCCAACCGGCAACAGCAAACAGAACAAAACCCGGTAGGGCAGCACGAATTTCGCACCGAACAGGTACCCTATCGAACGATCACCGTAGTAGGACCAACCCAGGCAAGTGGAAAAGGCGAAGAAAATAATACTGATGGCGACCGCGTATCCGCCAAGCCCCGGCAAACCTGCGTCGAAGGCCCGGGCGGTCAGGTCGGCGCCGCTCAGGCCGCTGCGATAGGCGCCAGTGGTGATGATTACCAGGGCGGTCATGGTGCATATAACCAGGGTGTCGACAAACGGGCCGAGCATGGCGACCAAGCCCTCGCGCACCGGTTCCTTGGTGCGCGCCGCCCCGTGGGCGATAGGAGCGCTGCCGAGCCCCGCTTCGTTGGAGAAAACCCCACGGGCCACACCAAAACGCACCGCCTGGGCCACGGCTGCTCCGGCAAAACCGCCTGCCGCGGCACTGCCGGAAAAGGCATCGTGCACAATGGTGGCCAGCCCAGTTGGAATCGCTGACCAATGGCGGGCCAGTATAAAAAGGGCTCCCACTACGTAGAAAGCCGACATGAAGGGCACCAGGCGGCTGGCCACCTTGCCGATGCGGCGGATGCCACCAACAGTCACGGCGAAAACCAGGCCACAAATAACCAATCCGGTAACATACTTGGGTACCCCGAACAGGGTTTGTACCGGTTCGGCTACGGAATTGGCCTGGGCCATATTGCCGAGCCCGAAGGATACAAGCACAGCAAACAGGGCGAACAGGCGCGCAAGCCATTTGCAGCCGAGACCCTTTTCCAGATAGTACATGGGGCCGGCGCTGATTGTGCCGTCGCCATGGATAGTGCGAAAGTGCAGGGCCAGCAGGCATTCGGAAAATTTGAGTGCCATGCCGAATATAGCCGTAGTCCACATCCAGAACACCGCACCGGGCCCGCCCATGGCAATGGCGGCTCCGACTCCGGCGATGTTGCCGGTGCCGATGGTGGCCGCCAGAGCCGCACTCAATGCCTGAAAATGGCTGATCTCGCCAGCATCCTCAGGGTTGTCAAAACGTCCGGAGACAAGCTGCCAGGCATAACGGAAACGATGCAACTGCACCAGGCCGAGCAACGCCGTCATGAGCACGCCGGTACCGACCAACAGCACCACCGTGACAGGTCCCCAGACCACATCCGCCACCCGTTGTAACCAGGCATCCACGCCGTTTATCTACCTTTCTCTCGCCGGGGCATGACAATCATGCTTAAAAATCCGGGTCAAAAAGACCCGGGGCACGGAATTATCAGATTGCAGATTATCATGTGAAACAAATTTTTGCGAAAGATCCGCCAATCTTTCTATCGAGAGGATTTTCGTATCCAATCGGCAACACTTTGCGGTTGCCTGCCGTCAGGCTTTGATAAATTGTTTTGAGGCAAATAAGGATAAACAAGGAAACGAACCATGTCCTTTCATTTCGACCTGCTCTCGCGGGGGTATGATCAATTTCTGGGAAGAACTCTGGGGGCTCCGGATATGGAATACTGGAGAACCGCCCTCGGGCTTCCCGTCAGGGGGCGCCTGCTTGACGCTGGCGGCGGAACTGGCCGGGTCTCCGCTGCTCTGCGCCCCGATGTCGAACAGGTCGTCATCGTGGATTGCTCCCAGGGAATGCTGCGTCAGGCTCGAAAGAAGGGGAATATGGCCCTGGTGAGGGCTGATGTTGCAGGTTTGCCTTTTATTGATGCCTCCTTTGAACGAGCCCTGATTATAGATGCCCTGCATCATTTTCCCCTACAGAAGGAGAGCATAGCAGAGGTGGCACGGGTTCTCGCCCCGGGGGGATTGCTGGTAATAGAGGAGTTCGATATCCGGAGGTGGGGAACTCGCGCCATAGCTCTGGCGGAAAAAATCGTCCTGATGGGGAGCCGTTTTCCCACGCCGGAGGAAATCCGACACATGCTTAAAGAGGCAGGATTCTCCGTTCTGGAGATTCAGAAGGGAAAGTGGAACAGCCTTCTGTTCATTGCAAAAAAATAGGGGCCGCCATGACGGGAAGCGAAACAAGGCTTACCATCCGTAAGTGTCCCTTGAGAAGACCTCACAGAAGGCCAGTTCGGCAATGGAGAGCTTGTGCAGCAGATAGGCGCGGTCTTTTTTGGGAACTTTGCGCAGGTAACGGGCGGCGAGTTTGGAGCGTTCAACGTTGTTCAGGCAGTCAACGTAGAATTGCAGCTTTTCGAGGCGGGCTTTGACGCGAGCATGGCGGCGTTGACCTGGGGACGTCATGACAGACCCCCCAGCCGACCATTAGCGCTTGAGTCGGATAAGATATATTTCAGGTTTGTAAGAGTTAATGTAAGCCAGGGAAGGGCAGTAAATGAGGATTTGACACCGAATGCGCATTGCAATAACATACAAAAGTCCCCTAAATACTTTGGTGAGTAGCTGGCGGACACTTCCGAAGCTCAGGGGCGGCAACCTCTGGGCTTCACTTATTTTGACCATCTGGAAATGCGGCAACATATCCAAGAGGGCTGTCATGTAGTTTTTTTCTTTCTCTTACTTGTCTATCTCCTGAGATATTGCCCTAGAAACCTTCTCGCTCATCCAACCGCAGATATCCCGCACAGTAATACCAGCTCGGATTAACCCAAACTTTTCGAAAATTTCAGCCTCTTCCAGTCCAACAATAATCAAGTTACGAATACATTGGGAACGAGTACTCCCAATTTTTTCTGCAAATTTATCAACTCGATCAATTTCGGAAGGGGTCATCCGGAATACAACATTTTGCAAGTTTTCCTGTTCACTTTTCTTGGTCATGATTACCTCCGTTAAGGAACATTATTGCATTGCAAGTGATTATGTCAATATAAAAATGCAATGCAAGTGAACGGTCTGCCGTCCTTGGGGGTTCGCTCCTGTCCCACTATCCCGGCCGCTTGCGCGTCCTTGTTGGGATAGCGGGTCCCTTCGTCGCCCGCCCGCGCGGCCCCCTTCGTCAAAGGCAGCCTGCATAATTGATGCTGTCCAAAAAGCGGCTTGGAATAGGGCGGTTCGCGTTGGTTTCTGCGTAAATCGACCTGAGCAGAGAAAGAAAAGCCCCCTGAGGTTTGCGAAACTCCCAAGGGGCCAAATACAGGCCCGGACATGCTGCATCATGTAGCCGTTGACCTGGATTACATAGTTTCACCGTCAATCATCATCGACAACCAGCGGATACAGATCCCCACGGAGTCTATCAAGTGCCTTGGTCAAGGCTGTCCGTTGTTCTTTGGGCCAGTCAGGACAAAGCGAAGTACCATCATGACGGCGCAGGGCATGGTAAAGAAGGTCTGCTTGCTCATCGGTTAGCGATAGTTGAATCATGTTTTCACCTCTCAAAATGGAATTTCTGGTTTTGAATTCTCTCTTTGCCTTGTCAGATAGTCCTCGATACGTCGATAAGCTGCGGCACCTTGCAACATGGTATAGCTTCCAGCTTGAGCGCGTTTCCTGAACCGGCTATAGCCTTTTGTTTGCTTGTCTGCGAGTCTTCCGAGCCAACGGATAACCGTAGTAGAACCACCAGTCATTTCACCAGTTTCACGGTCAACTGTGGTCGTAGCCTCATCCAGATTTTCGATAGGGATAGTGATCGGATCAGGGACCAGACCAATGCTATTTCCCCAAAACCGGCCAAAATTCACGTAACCATCGGGAATACATTTCTGTGCGTCTTTATCGAGATATTTGCAGATATAGCCAGCTGTTCCCATGTCCCAATCAATCCAGTTTTTTTCATGACGGTGGAAATCCTGGGCGACATCATCGCCAGGTACAACGATCCTGCACCAAGCATCGGCCAACTTTAGGCGGGTTTTTTCATCGGGTGGCACGGTAAGAAACACATGGAAATGGGGAGCATTGCGCCGTTGAAATTCCATGATCCAGAGATAGCCAGCATCAGGAAGAATGCGCCGTAAAGCGGTAAGCCATGCATTAAGATGACGTTTGCAGGTGCGGCCATCGGTTGGCCATTTGTCGTGATAGGTCAAACCGAATTGCGAAATGAGCTTGGGAAACGCATTGATTGCTTTAGTACGAAGATTTGAACGGGACTTTTTCGAGAAGGAAACAATATTGGTGCCTGTGCGGTTAGGAGGGATAGGCTTGTGGGGAAAACGGGATGCCCTGCGAACTCGAACAGATACGGGGTAAACCTCAATCCTGTCTGGTTTCTGTTGAGATATGGAACTAGTAACAAGCGTAGGGCCGTGCGCCATAGTGCCAGCCGCCGCGCTTCCGCTGCGAGGGCAAGCACTACCGCGACCCGACCCATGCAATGAGTCTATGCCCGAACTCACGATTCACCCCGATCAGATCGACGGGAATACCCATCGCGGCCAGCAGCAATCAAGGTTGAGCGAATGGCATCGATAGTGCGCCAAGGGTGGTTTTTGGCTCGGAGATCGGCGGAAATCTGCTTAATAGCTGCCTTACGATTCAAGCCTTTGGCGGTATATTCGTCGTAGGCTTTAACGAGGCGATCACGGTAAGCAGCAAGGCGGGCTTCGGCTTCTTTGTCAATGCCAGGTGAATTGAAGCGAGCTTGAGCCCGAGCGATTTTGCAATGACGATCCGTGGTACGAAAGAAACCAACGAGGGAGTCCAGAAAGAAACAGTAGGATCGAACCAGCTCAGCAGGAAGGACAACGGTAACGGAAACCTGATCGTCATCCAGAGCTTCAACGGTCAGTTTGTCACGGAGAAAGGAAAGCGAAGGTATCATGAGATACCCCCGCCAATATCGACTCTACAGATTGAGTCGGATAAGATATATTATGTAAACCAATAAATATAGTTTTTATTTCTTATTGCGATATTAACCGAGACTGGCCAGTTCAAGACGCTCCCCCCACCGATCTTTCAGAGCCTGGCGCAATTCGTGGTATCGATCAGCAGTCAGGAATGCCGGGTCTTCAGCGATCCGGAAGGCTTCTTGACGTGCCTGGTCCAGAGTGCGTCCGTCACGGAACAGATTGGCTACACGAAAATCCGGGATGCCGGACTGCCGGGTTCCGAGAAACTCTCCCGGACCCCTGATTTCCAGGTCCGCTTCCGCGATTTTAAACCCGTCATTGGTGGCAGCCATGACCTCCAGACGTTTCAGCCCGTCTTCGCTGCATAATCCGGATTTGACCAGCAGGCATTGGCTTTGATGAGCACCGCGCCCAACGCGGCCTCGCAGTTGGTGCAGCTGCGCCAGGCCGAACCGCTCGGCATGTTCAATCATCATGACTGTGGCGTTGGGCACATCGATTCCGACTTCGATGACAGTGGTCGAAACAAGGATGTTTATGGCTCCGGACTTGAAATCCCGCATGATTTGTTCTTTGGCATCGGGACGCATTTTGCCGTGCAATACCCCGATCCGCTGTTCGGGAAAAATATTTTCCTGAAGGAAAGCAGCGCCTTCTGTTGCCGCCAGCAGATCGCTCTTTTCGGTTTCTTCAACCAGCGGGTAAACAATGTACGCCTGTCGGCCTTCGGCCAGCTCGCGGCGGATGGTTTCATAGGCCTTAATGCGTCTTGCTTCCGGAATGATCCTGGTGATCACCGGTTTCCGGCCAGGAGGCAAAGCATCGATGACGGACAGGGAAAGATCGCCGTATACGGTAAGGGCGAGAGTGCGGGGAATCGGCGTGGCCGTCATGATCAGCAGGTCCGGATGGTTGCCCTTTTTCCTCAAGGCGGCGCGTTGCAAAACTCCGAAGCGATGCTGCTCGTCAATAATGCCGAGGCCGAGTTCAGCGAATCGGACATCTTCCTGCAAAACGGCATGTGTTCCCACAACCATCTGCGCAGCGCCATCAGCCAGATCCTGCAGGATCTGGCGGCGCAGCGAGGCCGTTGTGGATCCAGAAAGAAACCGCACAGTCAGCCCCAGAGATTCCATCCATGCGTGGAACTGTAAAAAGTGCTGCTCGGCAAGGATTTCGGTCGGAGCCACAACCGCTACCTGGGTTTGATTTTCGATGGCAACCAGCGCCGCCATGAGCGCAACAATGGTTTTTCCACTACCGACATCGCCTTGCAGAAGCCGGTTCATGGGATGGGGCGCCATCATGTCGCCCTTGATTTCCCGCAGAACCTTGCGCTGTGCCTCGGTAAGACGAAACGGCAGCATGGTTGCCAGGGGCTTGGTATAGACATGCTCGACTTTAAAGGCACGCCCCTGCTCCAGGATCACACCCCGGTGTTTCAGCGCCATGCCAAGTTCCAGATAAAACAACTCATCGAATACCAGCGTGCGTCTGGCGACACTGCAGCCTTCATCCAGTTCCTTCAGAGAGGAATCTGGGCCGGGGAAATGAACTTCCCGCAGTGCTTCGTCCAGAGGCATGAGCTGCTGTCTTCGCTGAATTTCAAAAGGCAGAGGAGATACAGCCAGGTGGGCATAGTGATCGACAACCTGCTTCCAGATCTTGCGTGCGGATTTCTGTGTGAGCCCTTCGGTAAGAGGATAGACAGGCAGGATGCGGCCAAAATTCAGAGGATCGGCATGGATAAGGGCGTTGGGATCCTGACCCGCGGCTAGGAATTCGACGTCAGCATGGTGCATCTCGCGAATGTTTCCGAACTGCTTGACTTCACCGTAAACTACACATCGCCGGCCGACAGGATATTGTTTTTCGATCCAGGTTTTGCGGTAATGGAACCATTTAAGGTTCAGAGAGCCGCTTCCATCTCCGACAACAACTTCGAAAAGCTTCCGTCTTGACCGGGAGGTTGTCTTTTCGGTACTGGCCAGAACTTCACCGAAGATGATTGCCCGCGTGTCGGGCATGAGATCTGCGATACGGGTAAACTGACGGCGGTCTTCGTAGCGAAACGGCAGGGTGTACAGGGCTTGTTCTACGGTACGGATTCCAAGCCGGGCCAGCTTCTCCGCAATCCGAGGGCCAACCCCCCGGATGCTATCCAGGGGGGTTGCCAGATATCTGTGACTTTGATCGTAGGTGGGCTTCAGGGACATGCCCCCTGCCCTCCTTGTCAGTTTTTGATAACAGCGTTGAGATCCTTGAGCAGTGCTTCCACGTCAACACCGTGAGCCGTGGCGCCTTGCTCCAAGGTTTCATAACGGGCGGCGGCACAGCCGAGACACCCCATTTTGTACTTCATGAAAACCTGAATCACCGGCTGACCGTAAGCAAGTATTTCGCTGAATTTCATGTCTTTGGTAATTTTATCGCTCATGACTGTTCCTTTGCGGGAAATTGCCACCATGCGGCGGGATGATTTACATGTACTCGATGTTTACCACTTCGTAAATTTTCAGCCCGGATGGGACCTTGATGCGAACCTCGTCATCGAGACGGTGGCCGATCAGAGCCCTGCCAACCGGAGAAGTAACGGAAATTTTCCCCTGTTTGAGATCGGCTTCATCTTCACCTACTATGCGGTAGGTTACTTCACTTTCCGTGTCGACGTCAAACAGGGTGACATTTGCGCCGAAAACTATTTTATCCGTGACCACGGCGCCGGGCTTGATAACTTCGGCACGGGCTATTTTGTCATTGAGTTCCTTGATGCGGCCCTCGATGAAACCCTGACGATTTTTGGCGGCATCGTATTCAGCGTTTTCGGAAAGGTCGCCATGCCCGCGCGCTTCGGCGATATCCTGTACGACCCTGGGGCGCTCCACGCGGATCAAACGTTTCAATTCGTCTTGGAGATTGCGGTAACCTTCTTCGGTCATGGGGATGCTGTGGGACATGGTTCGATCTAACCCTTTTCTGTAAAAATCACCGGGCGGGTAAACCCGCCCGGTTGGTTAAGCTGAAATTTATTGATCCTGAAAAAATGGAAGGCCGCCATCAGGATGGCGGCTATTGCTTCGCATAATACTCCTGAAGAGGGACGACGTCAAGTTTTTCTCGCCCGAGAGCCAGAACCGCATCAACAGCGGCAATGATGCCTTCCATGGTTGTATAGTAAGCGATGCCGTTCATCAGGGTTGTGCGCCGGATGGAATACGAGTCGGACACCGATTGCGCACCGAACGTGGTATTGAAGACCATATCGATCTCCTTGCTCTTCAAAGCATCCACGCAGTGGGGACGACCCTCCTTGACTTTATTGACCGAAGTTGCCGGCAGATTGTTGTCCCGGAGGAACAAGGCCGTTCCCCGCGTGGCAACGAGGGTAAAACCGCCGGCAACCAAACGTTGCGCGGGTTCGAGAAATGCCTTCTTGTCTTCGTCCTTGAGGCTGACGAAGACCGTTCCTTCGGCAGGCAGACGAACGCCGGCCGCCAACTGGGATTTGGCAAAGGCTTTGTAAAAATCGGTGTCGATTCCCATGACTTCCCCGGTGGATTTCATTTCCGGACCGAGGAGCGTATCGACTCCCGGGAATTTCACGAAAGGAAACACCGCTTCCTTGACGCAGATGTAAGGCGGAATGATTTCGCCGTGAATATCCAGATCTTCGAGGGTTTTGCCAGCCATGATGCGCGCTGCAAGTTTGGCCAGAGGCCGATTGGTGGCCTTGGAGACGAAAGGTACGGTGCGACTCGCCCGCGGATTGACTTCCAGCAGAAAAATGGTGTCGTCCTTGACGGCGTACTGGATATTCATCAGCCCTACGACACCGAGTTCCAGGGCCAGTTCCCCGGTCTGCCGGCGAATTTCTTCGACGATGGCAGGTTTGAGGGAATATGGGGGCAAGGCGCAGGCGGAATCTCCGGAGTGGATGCCGGCTTCTTCGATATGTTGCATGATTCCGCCGATAATCACGTCGCGTCCATCGCACAAGGCATCGACATCGACCTCAATGGCATGCTCGAGAAACTTGTCGACCAGAATCGGGTGATCTGGCGAAGCCTGCACGGCGTTTTGCATGTAGCTGCGCAGGGCATCGACATGATAGACGATTTCCATGGCGCGCCCGCCCAGAACATAGGACGGCCGCACGACAACCGGATAACCGATGCGTCCCGCAACCTTTTCGGCCTCTTCAAAGGAACGCGCCAAACCGTTATCAGGTTGCAGCAGACCGAGTTTGAAGAGCAGAGTCTGGAAACGTTCACGATCCTCGGCCCGGTCGATGGCGTCCGGACTGGTGCCGATGATGGGAACACCGGCCTGCTCCAGCGCGACGGCCAGCTTCAGAGGGGTCTGTCCGCCGAACTGGACAATGACGCCTTCGGGTTTTTCGATATGCACGATTTCCAGAACGTCTTCAAAAGTCAGAGGTTCGAAATAAAGCCGGTCCGAGGTGTCGTAATCAGTGGAGACCGTCTCGGGATTGCAGTTGACCATGATGGTCTCATAGCCGTCCTCGGCCAGAGCCATCACCCCGTGGACGCAGCAATAGTCGAATTCGATCCCCTGCCCTATACGGTTGGGGCCGCCACCGAGAATGATGATTTTTCTGCGGTCGCTTGGCATGGCCTCGCACTCGGTCTCATAGGTCGAGTAGAGGTAAGGGGTATGGGCGATAAATTCCGCCCCGCAGGTGTCGACGCGTTTATACACCGGCCGGATGCCTAACCGCTGTCGCATCGCGCGCACGTCGTCCTCGGTTTTGCCCCAGAGCTGGGCCAGTCGCTTGTCCGAGAAGCCGTTCTGTTTGGCTTCCCGCAGCACTTCCGGCCACTCGTCGGCATCGGGGGGCAGATCCACCAGCTTCACAAGATGCTCTTCCATCGCAACGATCTGTTGAATCTGGAAGAGGAACCATGGATCGACGCCGGTTGCGGTATGGACGGCGGCGATATCCATGCGGGCGCGAAAAGCGTCCGCAATGTACCAGATGCGCTCCCAGTTGGGTATATGCAGCCTGGCATTCAGCAGATCCCTGGTCGGGTCGTCGAGAGGGCTGCCCCATTCTTCCGGCGAAGCGTAGATACGGCTTTCGAATCCATAAGAACCGATTTCCATGGACCGCAAACCCTTCTGCAGACTCTCCTTGAAGGTTCGGCCAATGGACATTGCTTCGCCGACGGATTTCATCTGGGTGGTCAGGGTGCTGTCCGCCTGGGGAAATTTCTCGAAGGTAAAGCGCGGAATCTTGGTGACGACATAATCGATGGTCGGTTCAAAGGATGCAAAGGTTTCCCGGGTGATATCATTGGGAATTTCATCCAGGGTAAAGCCGACGGACAGCTTGGCGGCAATCTTGGCAATGGGGAAACCGGTGGCCTTGGAAGCCAGCGCCGAAGAACGGGAGACACGGGGGTTCATTTCAATGACGGCCAGGCGTCCATCGGCGGGATTGATGGCAAACTGGATGTTGGACCCGCCGGTATCGACGCCTATTTCACGGATAATCTTGATCGAGGCATCCCGCAGGATCTGATATTCCTTGTCCGTCAGGGTCTGGGCGGGGGCAACCGTAATGGAGTCTCCGGTGTGCACGCCCATGGCATCAAGGTTTTCGATGGAGCAGATGATAACCACATTGTCGGCTTTGTCACGCATGACCTCGAGTTCGTACTCTTTCCACCCGATAATGGATTCCTCTACCAGAATTTCATTGGTGGGGGATGCATCGATGCCCGCCAACGCCATGGCTTCGTATTCTTCGCGGTTGTACGCAATGCCACCGCCGGTGCCACCCAGCGTAAAGGAAGGCCGAATGATGGCCGGATATCCCACGTATTCGATGATTTCCATAGCCTCATCGTAATTGTGGGCCAGGCCGGAGCGGGGAACAGCGACGCCGATTTTAGCCATGGCCTCCTTGAACAGCGTACGGTCCTCGGCCTTTTCGATGGCCGGAAGGCTCGCGCCTATCAACTCCACGCCGTAACGTTCCAGAACCCCCTTTTTGGCAACGGCCACCGCCGTATTCAGGGCCGTCTGTCCGCCAAGAGTCGGCAGAATCGCATCGGGACGTTCTTTTTCGATGATTTTTTCAAGCACTTCCGGTGTAACGGGCTCTACATAGGTCCGGTCGGCCGTTTCCGGGTCGGTCATGATAGTGGCCGGATTGGAATTCAGAAGAATGACGGAATAGCCTTCTTCCTTGAGGGCCTTGCAGGCCTGGGTTCCGGAGTAATCGAACTCGCAAGCCTGGCCGATGATAATCGGACCAGCGCCAATGATAAGAATTTTCTCAATGTCCGTTCTTTTGGGCATGGTTTATCCTTCAATGATCCTAAAGCCCTGCTGCGGGGCGTAACAGTCTGAAATATCGAGACATTGCCACCATGTCTGCCTCAGGAGCGGGACTGACGATGCTTGTCCATGAGTGCGGCAAAACGATCGAAAAGGTAGCGCGCATCATGCGGTCCCGGGGACGCTTCCGGATGATATTGCACGGAGTATGCCGGGAAACTTGCGTGTTCCAAGCCCTCGATCGTGTTGTCGTTGAGATTGACATGGGTCAGGACCGCGGCATCCTGAAGCGAATTGCCATCGACGGCAAATCCGTGATTCTGGGAGGTAATCTCGACCTGCCTGCCGCATTGGCGCTGCACCGGCTGATTGCCGCCGCGATGTCCAAACTTGAGTTTGTAGGTCTGACCGCCAAGGGCCAGTGCCAGCAGCTGATGTCCGAGGCAGATGCCGAAGACAGGCACCTTGCCGAGAAGTTTGCGGATATTTTCCTGGGCATAGACAATCGGCTCGGGGTCGCCCGGCCCATTGCTCAGAAACACGCCATCGGGACGCATGGACAGCACCTCATCCGCCGTCGTGGACGCCGGAACCACCGTCACGTCGCAACCGATGGACACCAGGTTGCGCAGAATGTTGCGTTTGATGCCGAAATCGTAAGCGACCACTTTATAACGGGGCGGACCAGCCGTCTGGTAGCCTTCGCCGAGGACCCAGGTTCCTTCGGTCCAGTGGTATGGCTGCTTGCAGGTCACTTCCCGGACCAGATCCCGACCGACCAGGGACGGGGCCCGGCGCGCCTTTTCGATAAGGGAAGCGGGATCCAGGTCGACCGAGGAGATCACCCCGGTCTGGGCGCCATGATCGCGGATATGCCGCACCAGTGCCCGGGTATCGATCCCCTGAATGCCGACGATGGCGTTCTGTTGCAGGTATTCGTCGAGAGTGGCGGTGCTGCGCCAGTTGCTGGGGTAAGGACAGGCCTCCTTGACCACAAAGCCGGACAGAAACGGACGGTCGGACTCGACGTCTTCGGGGTTGACGCCGTAATTGCCGATAAGGGGATAGGTCATGGTCACGATTTCACCGCAATAGGACGGATCGGTCAGAATTTCCTGATAACCGGTCATGCTGGTGTTGAAAACCACCTCTCCGGTGACTTCCCCCCGGGCGCCGAAGGCTTTGCCAACAAAAACCCTGCCGTCGGCAAGGGCCAGAATTGCTTTCATGGGGACTTACTCCTTACTGTTCTTGAAATGCTGTCGAGGCTTCCGTATCCAGTATTATGGCGCCGTTTCCAAAAGGCGCGCCACCACATACCATCATCAGATTCCCGGAGGTCCGGAACCTCAGCCGTCTATCTTTTAAACCTGACGCGTCCATCCACCAGAGTGCAGATTGCGCGACCTTTGAGTTTCCACCCGCCAAACGGGGTATTCTGGCTTCGTGACCGCCCTGCCGCGGGATCCATAGTCCATTTGACTTCCGGATCAATGATGGTCACATCGGCGGGTCGGCCGACCTCCAGCGTTCCGCCGGGAAGATTCAGGGCTCGGGCCGGGCCGGCCGTCAGGCAGAAAATGGCCTCGGAAAGGGACAGAACCCCCTCTTCCACAAGCCGCAGGGTGAGCGGCAAGGAGGTTTCCAGACCGATGATGCCGTTCAGCGCCAGATTGAATTCCACGTTCTTCTCATCGAGATGATGGGGGGCATGATCGGTGGCAATGACGCTCAGGGTGCCATCCGCCAGCCCGGCGCGTATCGCTTCGAGGTCATCGCCAGAGCGCAGCGGCGGATTCATCTTGGCATTGGTGTTGTATCCCCGCACAGCGTCTTCGGTGAGGGTAAAGTAATGTGGCGCGGTCTCCGCGGTAACACGCACCCCCCGTTTCTGCGCGGCGCGGATGATGTCAACGGCTCCGCGGGTCGAAACATGAGCAATATGCAGACGGGCTCCGGTATACTCAGCCAGCATCACGTCCCGGGCGATGGCGGCGACTTCAGCAACCCAGGGGATTCCGCGCAGCCCCAGTTCGGTAGCCACGAAGCCATCGTTCATTACACCATCGCCGACCAGGGTCAAATCTTCGGAATGGCTGATCAGGGGCAGGTCGAAGGAACGTGCATATTCGAGAGCGCGGCGCATGATTTCGCCGTTGGTCACCGGATGACCGTCATCGGATGCCGCAACGCATCCGGCATTCTTCAGATCTCCGAGTTCGGCAAGGGATTCCCCCTTGAGGCCCTTGGTGATGGCGCCAACCGGATAAACTCTGGTGTGGGCGACCTGTGCGGCCTTCTCCAGAATATAGCGGGTGGTAGCCTTGCTGTCGTTGACCGGGGCGGTATTGGGCATGCAGGCGACCGCGGTAAACCCACCGGCGGCCGCGGCGCGAGTGCCTGATTCGATGTCTTCCTTGTACTCGAACCCGGGGTCGCGCAAGTGCACATGGATGTCAATCAGGCCCGGCGTCACAAGACAGCCGGAAGCATCGATGCATTCGGTATCCTCAACCTCGATGTTTGGCGACATGTCAGCGATGCTGCCGTCCTTGATCAGAAGATCGCACGACATGTCGATGCCGTGTGCCGGATCCAGTACCCGTCCGTTTTTAATAATGGTGTTCATAATTATCCCCTATTCGCGCAGGAACGTGTTATTGCGCCGAATCTTCAAGCTTTTCACCGCCGGAAACGAGATAAAGCAGGGCCATGCGCACGGCAACGCCGTTTTCCACCTGATGAAGAATCACGTTCTGGTTGCCATCGGCGACGGAGGAGGCAATTTCAACGCCGCGATTCATCGGACCGGGATGCATGACGATAGCATCAGGTTTGGCAAGTTTCATGCGCTCCGGGTTGAGCCCGAAAAACATGGCGTATTCCCGCAGTGACGGCAACATGGTTTTGCCTTGGCGTTCCTGCTGAATGCGAAGCATCATGACCACATCCGCGCCATGGATGGCATCTTCGATGCGATGAAACACCCTGGCGCCAAGCCGCTCAATGCCAGGCGGCAGCATGGTTCCGGGACCGCAAAGCCTGACGTTCGCGCCCAGCTTGTGCAGGGCGTAAACATTGGAACGGGCAACCCGGCTATGGGTAATGTCGCCGATAATGGCCACTGTCAGCCCTTCGATCTGCCCTTTGTGTTGCCGCATCGTCAAAATATCGAGCAGCGCCTGACTGGGATGTTCGTGCGCGCCGTCGCCCGCGTTGATGACGGAAAAGTCACAACGTTCAGCCAGGTAATGGGGCGCGCCGGAGCAGGAATGACGCATCACGATAATGTCGGGCTTCATGGCTTCGAGATTTCTGGCGGTGTCTTCAAGGGTTTCCCCTTTGACGACCGCTGAAGTCGATGCGCTGATGTTTACCGTGTCGGCGGAAAGCCGTTTCCCGGCAATCTCGAAGGAGGTGCGAGTTCGGGTGCTGGCTTCAAAAAAAACGTTGATGATGGTTTTTCCCCTCAGGGTCGGAACTTTCTTGATCGGCCTGAGGCTGACTTCCTTAAAGCTCTCGGCCGTGTCGAGAATCAGGGCGATGTCCTCCGGCGACATCTGCTCGATGCCAAGAATATGTTTGTGGTTGAATGCCATATCGCATCTCCTGACTTGAGAGTTCGTTTATTCGAAAACCAGTTGAGCGAGAAAAGCTGAACCTGTTTATATCTTTTCGCCATCGCCTCAGGGCTTGGTCAGACAGACTTCTACGGGGCGCTGCTGCTCGTCAAACCGTACAGTTACTTTCTCAATGGCGGCGGTAGGCACATTCCGTCCGACGAAATCCGGGCGGATCGGGAGTTCCCGGTGGCCGCGATCGATAAGAACCGCCAGCTGGATATTGCGAGGGCGGCCCATATCCATCAGCGCATCCATGGCGGCCCGTATGGTGCGCCCGGTATACAGAACGTCGTCGACCAGAACGATGCGCTTGCCGTCGACGGGAAAGGGAATGTCCGTTCTGCCGACCGGCAGACTGCCACGGGATGCAAGATCGTCGCGATACATGGTGATGTCCACGGTACCAAGCGGAACCGTTGTGCCTTCGATATCCTGCAAGCGTTTTTGCAATCGCAGCGCCAGATGATCTCCACCGGTGCGGATGCCGACCAGAGCCAGATCCGCGGTTCCGTGATTGTGTTCGAGGATCTCATGGGCGATACGTGTCAGGGCCCGACTGATGGCCGCTTCGTCGAGAATGATGGTTTCGGTTTTCCCCATTGGATTACCCCCCCCCGGATTTCAGGCAAAAAAAAGGTATCCTCTCTTTCGGGAGAAGATACCCGGACTGGTGCTTTCATCGTTCGCTATTATCGGTATAACCACCCTTGCTAACCTCTCGGATTAACTTAAAAGGCATTATTCTTGCTGTTTCCAAATCTTTCGAATTGTACAGAAAGAAGGTTATCTCGTCAAACCAAAATCTTCCGCCTGCCCTATTCGATGGTGCGGCCGATGCGGTTCCATCGCGGACGGTTTTTGGCGCTGTCCCAAGACCAGTATTTGATGAAAGCCAGACCTTTGATTTTGGATTTTTCGACAAAACCCCAGAATCGACTATCGAAGGAGTGGTCGCGGTTGTCTCCCATGACGAAAAACTTATCCGGCGGCACTGTGACAGGAAACAGGTTGTCGCGTCCGGAGTCTGCACTGAAGGAAGGGTCTTTGTGGACTTCCTGCGGAAGCACCAAAGGCTCGCCGTTGACATAGACTGTTTTATCGCGAACCTCCACCACATCTCCCGGCACACCGACGATCCGCTTGATGAAATCCCTGCGTTTGTAAAACGGCAGTTCCTCATCAAGGGGAAATTCAAAGACGATGACATCTCCCCGACCGGGATCGCGCAGAGGAAGCAGCCGCTCGTCAGACCAGGGAACCCTGGTTCCGTAAACGAACTTGTTGACCAGCAGATGGTCACCAATCAGCAACGTATCTTCCATGGATCCCGATGGAATTTTAAAGGCCTGAAAAAAGAAGGTTCGAATTATCAGCGCCAGAACCAGGGCGACGCCGATGGCCTCGCCCCACTCCCGATACCAGGGTTTCGGGGATTTAAGGGAAGGTGATTCCAATTGCGTTGATTTACCCATGAAAACTATTCCTTTACTTTAAGAATGGCGAGAAAAGCTTCCTGCGGCAGCTCGACATTGCCGACCTGCTTCATGCGTTTCTTGCCCTCCTTCTGTTTTTCGAGCAATTTGCGTTTGCGGGTGATATCGCCGCCGTAACATTTGGCCGTCACGTCCTTGCGCAGGGCTTTAACGTTGGCCCTTGCCACGACCTTGTTGCCAATGGCGGCCTGCACCGCAACCTCGTATTGCTGGCGGGGGATGAATTCCTTCATCTTGCTTACCAGTTCCCGTCCACGAAGCTGGGATTTGTCACGGTGCACGATCAGCGACAGGGCATCGACAACCTCACCATTGACCATGATGTTCAGCCGGACCAGGTCGCTGGGTCGATAGTCGAGAAACTCGTAGTCGAGGGATGCGTACCCCCGGCTCACGGTCTTGAGGCGGTCGTAAAAATCGAGCACGATTTCATTCAGGGGCAGCTCATAAATCACCATCACGCGGTTCGATGTAAGATACTTGATTTCACGCTGGATGCCGCGTTTTTCCTCGCAAAGGGCGAGCACACCGCCGACATAATCGTTCGGCACGTGGACCGAAGCCAGGATGAACGGCTCGAGAATCCGGTCGATGTATTGTACATCGGGCAGCTTGTTGGCACTGTCAACCACCAGTTCCTCGCCCTTGGTCGTGATGACACGGTAGCGTACCGTCGGCGCGGTGGTGATCAACTCCATGTTGAATTCCCGCTCGAGGCGTTCCTGGATTATCTCCATATGCAGCAGCCCGAGGAAACCGCAGCGAAAGCCAAAACCCAGCGCCAGGGAATTTTCCGGCTCGAAAGAGAAGGATGCATCGTTGAGCCGTAGTTTTTCCATGGCATCCCGCAGGGGATCGTAATCACTGCTGTCGATGGGATACAGCCCGGAATAAACCATGGGCTTGACTTCCTGGAAACCGGCCAGGGGCTTGTCGGCGCAACGGTTCAGATGGGTGATGGTATCGCCGACCTTGGCATCCTGCAGCACCTTGATGCCGGCGATGATGAACCCAACCTCCCCCGCCGCCATTTCGGGCATCTCCACAGGATGGGGGGTGAAGGCGCCGATCTTAAGCACTTCATAGCTGCGCCCGCTGGCCATCAGATGGATCTTCTCCCCCTTTTTCAAGGTTCCGTCGAATATCCGCACCAGCATGATGACGCCTTGGTAGGAGTCGTACCAGGAGTCGAAAATCAGCGCTTTGAGCGGCGCATCGGCATCCCCGGCGGGCGCCGGCACTTTGGCGACAATCGCTTCGAGGATTTCGTGAATGCCGATACCCTCCTTGGCGCTTGCCTCGACGGCATCGGAAGCGTCCAGGCCAATGATCTCTTCGATTTCCTCCTTGATGCGCGCCGGTTCGGCGCCTGGCAGGTCAATCTTGTTAAGGACCGGAAATACCTCGAGGTTCTGGTCAATGGCCAGGTATACGTTGGCCAAAGTCTGGGCTTCCACACCCTGCGACGCATCGACAACCAGCAATCCGCCTTCGCAGGCAGCCAGGGACCGGCTTACTTCATAGCTGAAATCGACATGACCGGGCGTATCGATCAGGTTCAGGATGTAGTCCTTGCCGTCATCGGCCCGATATTTTAAACGTACGGCCTGGGCCTTGATGGTAATGCCGCGTTCTCTCTCCAGATCCAGTTTATCGAGAAACTGATTGGTTTTTTCGCGATCCGTCAGGGCACCGGTCGTTTCCAGAAGACGATCCGCCAAAGTCGACTTGCCATGGTCGATATGGGCGATAATGGAAAAATTACGAATCCTGCTGCGGTCCATGGGACTCTTTTCTTTAGGGTTTATGGATAGATATGCGAATGGAGTAATTTACAAAAACCCCCTGTTTTTGTAAAGGGAAAAGGCGCCGGGTCAGGACGCCTGATATTGCCGGGAGGATCATTTTAGCATTGCTTCCTGTCCCTGCCGTCGTTAACATCTCGCTACCGTTTAAAACGGAAGCGGCTCTTTGGCAGGCTGCCGAAAACGCTCTTGTATGCAAGCTATGGCAATCTTGCGTCGGTATTCATTCAAGTTTCAGGGAGTGAGGCATTGACAACCATTGATGAACTGATTGGAAATTCCGCAAATAAAACCCCGGGAAAGACAGCCTTGCGTTTCAAGGTCGCGGGATCCTGGCAGAGCATGACTTATCGCCAGCTATGGGAAGACGTGCAGCGCACCGCATGCGGCCTGCGTCAATGGGGGATACGCAAAGGGGACCGGATTGCTCTTATAGGCGGCACTTCGGCTGCCTGGATTACCGCCTACCTCGGCAGCCTGCAAAGCGCGGCTGTTGTGGTGCCCGTGGACAAGGAACTCAAAGCCGGGGAACTGCGCCATGTTCTGGGTGATTGCGGCGCCCGGTTAATATTTACCGATCTGGCACATCTCGGGGTGCTCACCGATATCGCATCCAACCTCCATCATCTTGAAAAAATCGTTACACTGGATACCCCCCCCGAAAAGACGATGTCTTCACAAATCAGGCAGACCATGGGAGATATCGTCGATGCCTGGCGTGAACTGGCCAGGCAGTACCGTATTTCCACCGAAGAGCAGCAACGCGTTGAAAGCCTGGGTCGAAACCTTGAGCGGATGTTGCTGCATCCGGAAGAAAGAAAGGTCGCCGGCACCAGAACCGAAGGGATCAAGAGTGTATTCAACGATATGGATGAAACCCGACGCTCCTTTTTCCGGCGCTATGCCGTTGAGCCCCTGGGCCGCTTTGGTCGGGACGGTGACCTTGCCCCGGTGCCTGGCCGCGCACCCACGGATACGGCGGTTATCCTTTACACTTCCGGAACCATGGGACGCTCCAAGGGAGCCATGCTGAGCCACGCCAATATCGTGACCAATATCAAATCGGCGTTGCCGCATCTTGAGGTCGGCGAGGGGATGCACACCCTCTCCTTCCTGCCCATCAACCACGTTTTTGAACAGGTGGCCGGAGTTCTGGCGCCGCTATCCGTCAACGGCACCGTATCGATTGCCGAATCCCTGAAAAAAATCGGACAGAACCTGGTCGAGGAAAAGCCGACATATGTCATGGGGGTTCCTGCCGTCTATCGCGTCCTGCTGAACCGCATCCGTCGTGGCATCGAAGAAAAACCGCTCGCCAAGACCTTGTTTTCCATACCTTTTACCCGATCCCTGGTAACTGCGAAGATAAAAAAAGTTTCGGTAAAAATATCACCTTCATCAGCGGTGGCGCCGCTCTCGATCCCGAAATCGCCAGAGGCATAACAAGTCTGGGCATCACCATTCTGCAGGGATACGGCATAACGGAGACTTCTCCGATCATTGCCGCGGAATCACCCCATCATCGCAAACTGGGCACCGTTGGCAGAACAATACCCGGTGTCGAGGTGCGCATCGACCACCCCAATGAGGAAGGCGTCGGCGAGATCCTGGTCAAAGGCCCCAATGTCATGCAGGGATACTACAAACGCCCCAGGGCCACCGCCGAAGTCATTGTGGATGGATGGTACCGCACCGGTGATCTTGGCCATCTCGATGCAAAGGGCTATCTGACGATTCGTGGCCGTGTGAAAAACCTGATCGTGACGCCCAACGGCAAAAATGTCTATCCGGAGGAGGTGGAAAACGAACTGCTTAAAAGCCCTTTCGTTGCCGAGGTCATGGTGTACGGCCACAAATTGAACGACACCTCAGAGGAGGTTCATGCCATCATTTATCCGGACCAGGAAGCTCTGGACAATCACGTCAGGCAAACAGGTTGCCCGGCCCTGAATGAAGCCGACGTCAAGGAACTCATCCGGCAGGAAGTGCTGGAAGTCGGGAACCGCCTGGCGGACTACAAACGGATCAAACGATTCACCCTGCGTGACGACGAATTTCCCAAAACAACCACCCGCAAAATCAAGCGGTACGTTGTTGAAGCCGATATCCCCGCATCGCGATAGTGTTCATCCGGGAATCCTGGATAAACACTTGATAGTATCCACGGTGCACGGCCAAAACGGATCATGCAGGCTGTTGGTTGCCATCGGAGACCTGGTCATTGAGCGTCCAGAAGTCGTACAGGACGCCAATACCGAAAAGACCGGCGGTAACAAGATACAAAAGGCCCGTGGCCCATTTGCCAAGATAAAAACGGTGAATACCCAGGACGCCGAGAAAACCGAGTAGCAGCCAGGCAATATTGTAATCGAACCTGCCGGGTAAAAAACGCCGGTCGGCCTGGCGGTTCATGCCGGGAATCAGAAGAAGATCGACGAACCATCCAACAAACAACAGTCCGAGGGTAAAGAAATATATGGTGCCGCTGACGGGTTTCCCGTAATAAAAACGATGGGCGCCGATAAACCCGAAAATCCATAAAAGATAACCGACCAGCAAACTATGGGTGTTGTCTTTCATAACTGTCCTCCTGTCAGATATTTTAAGTATTTTCGAGGTATTTTAACTTAATACATTGTTTTTAAAATATAAAAACCATAGAAAATCGATTCTAACGTGCGGGGTTTTCGCCGGCGGCCGAGATAACCGGTGCGGTTTTTTCGCCGTCGATATCCAGATGGGCACCCTCCAGGATATCCGACGGCAGTATCTTGTTCACCTGCACCCCCAGTTCTCGCAGGTTTTCAGCGCGCCGTACCAGATTGCCCTTCCCCGTCGCGAGCCGCCTGTGAGCCTGTTCATAATACAGGCGACTTTTTCCCAGGAACTCCCCAACTTTTTCCAGATCATCGACAAAACGGACAAAATGATCGTAAAGATTGCCTGCCTGACGGGCGATTTCAAGGGCATTACGGTTCTGGTACTCGTGCCGCCAGATATTCTGAATGGTACGCAGGGTAACCAGTAGAGTCGAAGGCGACACGATCATGATGTTCTGTTCAAAAGCCCTCTGAAAAATGTTTTCGTCCTCCCCCAGCGCCAGGGTGAAAGCCCCTTCCACCGGTACGAACATCAACACAAAATCAAGACTTCTTATTTGTGGCAGATTTTCATATTCCTTGCCCTGAAGTTCCTTGAGATGGGCATGCAGTGATGCCATGTGCTGGCGCACGGCGAGCAGACGGGATTCCTGATCGACTGCGTTGACATACCTCTCATAGGCGGTAAGAGAAACCTTGGAATCGATTACAATATCTTTGCTGTCAGGAAGATGAACGACAATATCCGGACGCGATTGTCTGCCTTGCGTGTTGCGGTAACTGCATTGCACCACATATTCTCTGCCCTTGCGCAATCCGGATTGTTCCAGGAGCCGCTCCAGGACTATCTCCCCCCAGGTGCCCTGGGTTTTTGCGTGTCCCTTCAATGCGGCAGTGAGATTGACGGCATCTTCCTGGATCTGCTGGTTGAGTTCCTGCAATCTGACAACTTCCTGTCGCAAGGAATGGCGCTCACGGGCTTCGGCATGGTAAGCCTGCTCGACCTTGGTTCCAAAGTCCTTGATCTGGTCCCTGAAAGGCATCAGCACCCGATCGAGATTCGTTCTGTTCTGATCCACGAAGATTCGGCTCTTCTCGTCAAAGATCCGGTGAGCAAGATTCTGGAATTCCAGGCGCAACTGGTCCCTGGCTTCATTCAGCAAGCCCAGCTTTTCCGAAGCCTGCTTGCGCTCCTGGTCCAATTGCGTTTCCAGGGATGCCGTACGCGCGGCGGCGGCCGAGAGAGCCTGGTTTTTCTCGGCCTTTTCGGATTCCAGCGTGGAGAGACGCACCGCCATAGCCGCGTTCTCCCGTGCGCGGTTTTCCAGGCGTTCCTGCAATACGGCAATCTGGGCGTGCGTGTCGCGATCCCGCACCAGCCTCGCGGTTCGAGCGCGGCGATAAACCAGCATCCCGCCGAACAAGGCGCCGCAAGCCGTACCTAAACAAAAGGCAATCACCGTTGTCAAAACATCCATGGTCAACCGGCCACGCTAAAAGGAATTGAAATAGGCAACATCTGATTTTTTCCGGCTCTATTTACCGGTTTCCGTAGATGTTGGAAAATATTTTTTCATATTGAAGCTTCTCCGCGGCATGCGGTGTTTTGACTTCATTCGGATAGCCCAGTCCGACGATGGATGCCACGGCCAGATGATCGGGGATCTGCAGCAGGTCCTTAATAAACGCCTCGGCGGATTGCGCTTCGTCATGGCGACGGAGCCTTATCTGCACCCAGCAGCTGCCCAATCCCATCTCTTCTGCCGCAAGCTGCAAAAGCGTTGCGGCAACGGAACAATCTTCAACCCAGACATCACATTGTTGGGGATCGGCGCACAGCACGACCGCCAATGCGGCATTTTTGAGAAAGGACGCCCCATGTTTCTTGCTTTTTCCCAGCTTTGCAAGAAGCGCAGGATCCGAGACGAAAATGAATTGCCAGGGATTGAGGCTTCTAGACGAAGGAGAGCGCAGTAAAACCTCCATGAGGGTTTCGATCTTTTCTTTTTCAATTGGACGGGGCTGATATTTGCGGATACTGCGGCGTTTTCTCAGCAAAGAAAGAACCATACGACTTATCTCCTGTGGTTATAACGGTTTTCGTGAATTTTTTGGACGGGGAGCGCCTCTTCCGGATTCGGCAAAACAGATGCCGATGGATATCCGATGCCGATAATGGAAGCGATCTGAAAGTTATCCGGAAGTTGCAGAAGCTGACGCAATGCACTCGTCGCCGAAATGCCGGTGGCATGCTGACGACCGCGGATCTGAGACCAGCAACTTCCGAGACCGACATCCTCCGCCGTCAGTTGAAGCATCGTGGCAGCAACCGCGCAGTCTTCTATCCATACGTCACTTGTATCGGGGTTGCCACAAATGACGATGCAAACAGGGGCTCCGCCTAGAAAGGAGGCGCCCTTGGGTTTGGCGGCAGCAAGAGCCGCCCTGATTTCCGGATCGGTAACGATGATGAATTCCCATGGCCGGCGCCCTTTGGATGTCGGAGATCGAAGCATGGCCTCGATCAGTAAATCCATTTTTTCCGGTTCAATCCTACGGGAATCGAAATTGCGGATGCTGCGCCGCCTTCGCAGCAAGTCGATGAACATGCCCTATCCTCCTTCCCGGCTCAGGCCGTGCAGCCATACGTTTTGCGGCAACACAAGGCTTGGGGGCCTGTTGCATTAACCCCAGGGGAGCCGCCGGTTTCGCGCCCTATATGAATGGAGCCGGGCGGAAACCGTTTTCCCGAACAGGCACGAAGCACAAACCGGACCAAAAAAACATATTGATTTCGAATGCTTCAAACACTAACAGGGACGGAAACAAAATTCAAGGTACGCTTTCTGAAAGACGGCAGGGCAATGGCAGGGGCAACGGTGGCGCCTGGTTTTGGTACGGGTCAGCGGGCATGCAAAAGCAAACGCAGTTTTTCGACTTTTCTTGTAATGGCACTGTCAACGCGATCCTCTCCCAGCATGAACACCAATTGTTGGGTCATGAGAATAACATCGGCCAGTTCATCGATGATTTCACTTTCGGTAACCTTGCCGCGTTTAAAATGTTTGAGGGCGGCGATCAACTCGGCACATTCTTCAATGGCCTGATCGTACTGGGCTTCAATGCCCCATTTCTGAAGGGTGGCATCAAAAATATCGGCGTAGGCTTTGTTATCCATGAGAACTTCTCGCATTATCGGATCCATGTTATTTTTCAGGTGCGGTTTTCAGGGCTGTGCGTGAGACAGGAAGCTGACAGGGCACCTCGATTTTGATGATCTCTCCTCTCTTTTTGATAAAGACGTTCTTTTTTTCAATCGTCGGATGGTAGTCTTCCCCGGAGCATTTCAGAAAATAATTGTCCCCGTTTTTCAATCCGGGAATAAAAGCCGGTACCGGGTATTCAATGTCATCCAGTGTGCAGACAAGAGCTTTCTCGAGTGCCGGCTCTCCCGCATCCCATTGTTGGTTGCCGTTTTCGTCAAGAAAGGCATCGATGATCAGAATGCCGTTTTCCGTCGGCATCAAAGGAGCGCCTCCGAAAAAAAGGTTGAAAATATTGTCTTTTTTGATGCCTTCCTGTTTGATATTGAATTCGCCGGCGGCTTTTTCCGCCCATGCGGTATGCCTGTAGCCGCCCGATATCAGTATAAAACAGCTCACAATCAACAGAAAAAAAATACTCAAACCTGCATTTTTTAACATGTCGCGCTCCAGAGGCGAAGAATTCCACCAATCGTCTGCCATTCCCAAAGATTGCCGGATGGGTCATTATAGCGGCAATCACCCCAGACTGCCAACCGGCAAAAACATCGGTGGAAAATATCGGAAAAGAAAACTTTTTGGGATATAGTGAAAACCAGCTGATAAACCCTGGCGCTTGAGAGGGCCTATGAAAAGGATGGGTTTGATATTTTGTCTGGCGCTCAGCCTGGAAGGCTGCAGGGAGGCAGGCTCCCAGGTTGCGTCTGCCCAAACCGAAATGCCACTGGAAGTCACCTCACCTCAAACCGCTGTGCCGGAAAACGAAAAACTGCGTTTTCCGCACAAACCCCATGCCACACTCATGGCCTGCAGCACCTGTCATCGGGGAGGCAACGAAAAAGCAGCCCTTACCCGGGAAATGGGACACGGGCTGTGCCTCGATTGTCATCGGCAGAACAAAAAAGGCCCCGTCGAATGTGCGGGGTGTCATTCACGGTAGCCCTGGCTTGAAATGTTTCGTAAGTCAGTTTCCCATATGGATACAAGCTACAAGCCCGTGCTGCTGATTTCCGGCGCCATTTCGCGATAGATTTCCTCCGCCGAGGGGAATGGTCTGAGCGCGCGTTCGAAAATACCCAGCGAATAGGCAATGGTCAGACCGTAGTTACTGCAAGGAACACCAGCCTGCTGGCAGTGCATGATGCGGGACAGCACCTCGCGTCGGTTCCACATGCAGGATCCGCAGTTGATGACCAGTTTGTAGGTCGCCAGATCTTCAGGGAAATCATGCCCCTGTGTATGGGCAAATTCAAGCTTCCCTCCCACATACTGCTGCAGCCAGCGAGGTATCTTGACTCTCCCGATATCTTCTCCGATGGGGTGATGGCTGCACGATTCGGCAATCAATACGCGATCGCCCGGCATAAGGTTCTCGATGGCCATGGTGCCACGCACATATTCTCCCAGATCCCCCTTGAAACGGGCGAAGAGAATGGAAAACGATGTCATCGGCACGTCTTCCGGGGTGTCGGCTGCAACCTTCAAAAATGCCTGGGAATCTGTTACCACCAGTGCTGGCGGGCGCTTCAGACGGTCAAGGGCATCGCGCAGTTCCCGTTCCTTGACCACCATGCAATAGGCATCGTTATCGAGAATATCGCGAATGGACTGAACCTGAGGAAGAATCAAACGCCCTTTGGGCGCCTCCATATCGATTGGAACAACCAGAACCGCAAGTTCTCCCGACGGCACCAGATCCCCGAGGATGGTAGGGGGATTGATAAATTCGTCAGGAACCGTTCGAATCAGCGCTTCGCGTAAATCGAGAACCCCCTCGCCAGTTTCGGCTGTCGTTGCCACGCAGGGAACTCCGTCCTCCGAAAAGCGGGCAAGATGCTCAGCGGCGGGTTGCGCAATGTCGCATTTATTGAAAACGACGACCACCGGAATATGCCGCTGCTGCAGTTCGGAAAAAATGGCTTCCTCGAAATCTGCCCACAGCCCGGCTTCCGCTACGATAAGTCCGATATCGGTGCGATCAAAAACCTGTCGGGTTTTCTGCACGCGCATTTCCCCAAGGGCGCCGACATCGTCGATACCCGCGGTATCGATAAAAAGCACGGGTCCGATGGGCAGCATTTCCATGGGCTTTTCCACGGCGTCGGTAGTCGTGCCGGCCACGTTGGATACAATGGAGACATTCTGCCGGGTCAAAGCGTTCAGCAGGGACGATTTGCCGACATTGCGACGGCCGAACAATCCGATGTGAAGACGCATTCCTTTGGGGGTCGATTTCATCATGGCACCTTCTTTATGGGCGTACCGAGTCGGGTAACGCTCTGCGGAGATACGAGTTCATCAAATTTTTCTTCTGTTACCAGACCTTGCTCGATGGCAAGTTCGCGCAGGCCGCGCCCCGTTGAGGCGACCTGCCTGGCAAGTTCGGTGGCTCTCTGGTAACCGATGCTGCCGACCAATGCGGTTACGCTGGCCGTTGAGTTCTCGACATGCTGCCGGCACCGGGCTTCATTGGCTTCCATCTGTTCAACGCAAAAACGACGAAAAATGCCGCAGGCTCCGCGCAGCAGATCGAGGCTGCCCAACAAGGCATCGGCCACCAGAGGGAGGAACGGATTGAGTTCCAGTTGTCCCATGGCGCACGCCTGGGCGATGGTCTGATCGTTGCTCATGACCACCAAAGCTGCCTGGGAAACCGCTTCCGGTATAACGGGATTGACCTTGCCGGGCATAATGGAAGATCCTGCCTGCCGGTAAGGCAGGCGGATTTCCCCGATTCCGGCATCCGGCCCGGATGACAGGAAGCGCAGGTCTCCAGCGATTTTGAGCAGGTTGACGGCCAAAGCCTTCAGAATCCCGCTGACTTCGACAAACGCATCGGCATTCTGTGTGGCATCTATGAGATTTTCAGCTCGCGCGAGCCCGCATCCGGTAATGCCGCGGAGCTTTTCCACCACTTTGAAAATATACTGTCGGGGAGCTGCAACACCGGTACCGATAGCCGTGCCGCCAAGATTTACGACTCTGAGCCGTTCCTCGCATTTATAAATCCGCCATCGGTCCCTGCCAAAAGCATCCGCGTAAGCCGACATCTCCCGACCAAGAGTCGTCAGGGCCGCATCCTGGAACTGGGTGCGGCCAATCTTGACCACATGTGCCAGCTTTTTCTCCTGCCCCTGAAAGGCTTCGAGCAAGGCCACAACTTCCGTTTCCAGCAGTCTCAACTGCAGAATCCCGGCCACTTTCAATGCTGTCGGGAAAGTGTCGTTAGTCGACTGGTGACGGTTAATATCCTCCAGGGGACTGACGAAATCGTAATTTCCCGGCGCATGCCCGAGGAGTTGCAAGGCTCGATTGGCCAGCACCTCATTTACATTCATGTTGGTCGAAGTGCCGGCACCGCCCTGCAGGGCATCGACGATCACGTGACCGTCGAGTTGCCCTTGCATCATTTCCGTGCAGGCCGTTTCAATGGCCAGCCCTTTTTCACCGTCCCAGCAGCCGAGTTCCCGGTTGGTCTGGGCGCAGGCAAGTTTGACCGCTCCGAAGGCATGCACCAGGGCCCGGTGAACCGGACGTCCCGCCAGCGGAAAATTCTCCCGTGCCCTGACAGTGTGAATGCCGTACAGCGCATCGCAAGGGACGCTCATTTCCCCAAGCAGATCTTTTTCGGTACGGTAATCGCCCATATCAGAAATAGATATCGCGAACCTCGCGCTCCTTGATGTCCTGCAACTGCTGGAGGGTTCTGCTTTTCATTTCCCCCTCTTCCATATTGGCGATCTCTGCCGCGATCAGCTTCTCGCCAACGGCCCGCGTTTCTTTCGAAGCATAATCAACCAGGTACTCCTGAAGGGTCAGCAAGGCATTGGGTGTGCAGTAACGTTTTATGAATCCGGGAATGCTGAATTCCATGAAATGTTCGCCGGTTCGACCGCTGCGATAGCATGATGTACAAAAGCTGGGCACATAGCCGTCGGCCATCAGTTCCCGCATGACATCATCGAGCGAACGGATATCCCCCAGACAGAACTGTTCCCGTTCCATGACCTGGGCATCGCCGGCCTCGGTGTATCCGCCGATTTCAATACGGCTTCCCGCATCGATCTGGGATACGCCAAAGGACATGAGCTCGCGACGCAGTTCAGGGTTTTCGCGAGCGGTAAGAATCAGGCCGGTGTAAGGCACCGCAAGGCGAAGGATGGCGATAACGCGCTTGAATTCTTCATCGTTGACGAAATACCGCTCATCGAACTCAACCCCCTGCGCCGGGCGCAGCCTGGGAAAACTCAGGGTATGGGGACCGACATTGTAATGTTCCTGCAGATAGAGTGCGTGGCGTACCATACCGAGAACTTCGAAACGCCAGTCGTAGAGGCCAAACAGTACGCCAAGCCCGACATCGTCGCAGCCGGCTTCAAAGGCCCGGCTCAGACCGTCCAGCCGGTACAGATAATTGCCCTTGCGGGTATCGCCGGGATGCATCATGGAGTAGGTATCGTGATGATAGGTTTCCATGAAAATCTGGTAGGTGCCGATTCCGGCTTCCTTGACTTTTTTATAACCTTCGATATCCAGGGGCGCGGCATTGATGTTGACACGCCGGATTTCTCCATGGCCGGAATGCACGGAATAGACGTTTCGCACCGTTTCGGCAATGAAATCCGCATCGTATTTCGGGTGCTCGCCGAAGACAAGGATCAGACGCTTGTGACCCTTGTCTTCCAGGGCCACAACCTGCTGGCGAATTTCTTCCGGAGCCAGGGTTCTGCGGACAGCCTGAAAGTTGGAGCGTTTGAATGCGCAATAAGTGCAGTCGTTGATGCAGTCGTTGCCGATATACAGCGGCGCGAACAGCACAATGCGGTTACCGTACACGTTTTCCTTGAGTTGACGCGCGGCAGCGAAAATTTCCTGAACCAGCTCAGGATCCTCGGTCAACACCAGAGAGGCTGTCTCCTCCAGACTCAGGGCCTGCTTGGCGAGACTTTTGGCAATGATTTCACGGATACGCGATGCGTCCGGTTTTTTACCGGCGAGCAGTCCGTGCAGGTAGTCTTCATCGATAAAATCAACCGCCCGATCACTGAGTTTCAAAGATGGCAAAGCACACATGGTATCAACCTTCTTTCTGCTTGGATGTTGTCTTATATTGAAGATGATAAAGCGAATCGCCCCGCCCTCTGCCGGGACTTCTTCCGAGAAATTCAATCTGTTTCAAGGCAGCGTCCCTGCTTTGTTCCGGGGTTTCGGTGGAAGCCGCCTTGCTTGGATAGATTTCGTACAATCGCCGGTATTTCAGAGGTGTCAGGTTGGGCATGATGACATTCGCACCCCAACACAGGCCCATTTCCCGGCCGGCTTTTCCGTCCAGTGTCGCCAGAGCGGTGGTACTCGGAATGTTGGCGCCGGGACAGACCAGCCGCGCAAGGGCCACAACCCGCAACCCCATGGCAAGGGAATTCGGCACCTGCTCGTCTCCCATGCCTCCATCCTTCCAGCTGCCCATGGGAGTCTGGGGATGCGGGATGTATGGTCCGACGCCTATCATGTCGAGCTGCAGATCGGCAAAAAGCTGTATATCTTCAGCCAGGTCTGAATATCGCTGTCCCGGAATGCCGATCATGACACCGCTGCCGGTTTCATACCCGATATCCTGCAGGGTTTTGAGCATCGCAATCCGCGAGGTACTGGCATGTCCTTCACGCGGCGGATGAATGCGGTCAAACAGCGCACGGTTGGAAGTTTCGAATCTCAACAGGTAGCGGTCGGCCCCGGCTTCGCGCCACATTTTCCATTCGGCAGGGTCCCGTTCGCCGAGACTCAGGGTAACGGCAAGTTCGGTTTCCGTTTTAATGCGGCGAATGACCTCGCCTATGAAAGCCGCTGTAAGCCCGGCGTCTTCCCCTCCTTGCAGAACCAGCGTGCCAAAACCGTATTCGACAGCCTTGAAAGCGCAATCCATGATTTCTTCAAGGGTGATCCGATAACGCTGAACAGCATGATTGTCGCGTCGGATGCCGCAATACAGACAGTTGCGCGAACAGATGTTGGAAAGTTCCACCAGACCCCGCAGATGCACGGCATCGCCAACGTGCTCGTGGCGTGTCTTATCTGCCCGGGCCTGAAGAGTATCAAGCTCGGATCCCGCGGGGCACTGAAGCCATCGCATGATTTCCTGCTTCGTCATGTTATCCATCATCCTGTCCGCTGAAGTACTGTTTAGTTCCGATTTTTCGCCATACTACAGAAATATCGGCGGACTTTCTTTGATTCAGGTCAAATTTGGCAACTTTACGAAAGAACGAAGAAAAAAGGCCGGATGCTTTACATCCGGCCTTGTGAATCAGAAGGATTTATACCTTCTTACAGCTGCTGGCGCTTGAAGTAGTGCGTATGCAGCAGGTGATGCGCTTTTTCGCTGAGCGGCTTGCCCAGGTATTTTTCATACAGCTCGATGATGTACGGGTTCTCGTGGGACTTGCGCAGTTCCTTGCCGGCATCTTCGTTGTACAGAACCTGATTACGCTTGGCAAGAATCTCCATGTCGCCATGATGGTAGGGCTGTCCACCCCCGCCGATGCAACCGCCGGGGCAGGCCATGATCTCGATGACATGGAACTGCTTCTCGCCGCTACGTACCATTTCGAGCAGCTTGCGGGCATTGCCAAGACCGCTGGCCACACCGACATTGAGGGTATGCGGGCCGACCTTGATTTCGGCGGTTTTCACGCCGGTCAGGGTGCGAACGGCTTCAAACTCGACTTTAGGCAGGGTTTCGCCGGTAGCCAGTTCATAAGCGGTACGCAGGGCAGCTTCCATGACACCACCACTGACCCCGAAAATCGGTGCCGCACCGGTCGAAGCACCCAACGGGGCATCGAAATCTTCGTCGGGCAGTTTGGAGAAGTCGATGTTCATGCGTTTGATCAGTCGGCCCAGCTCACGGGTCGAAATAACGATGTCCACATCGGGGTTGCCATTGACGGCGAACTCGGGACGGGAACATTCGTACTTCTTGGCGAGGCAGGGCATGACCGAAACCACGACCATCTTCTCGCGGGGAATGCCCAGGATTTCAGCGTAGTAGCTCTTGGCAATGGCGCCAAACATCTGCTGGGGCGATTTGGCGGTGGAGGGCACATCGAGCAGGTCGGGAAACTGATGCTCGAAGAATTTGACCCAGCCCGGGCAGCAGGAAGTCATGATGGGCAGTCTGACATTCTTGTCGCCGTCGAGGAACTTCTGCAGACGATCGAGGAACTCGGAGCCTTCCTCCATGATGGTGAGGTCGGCCGCGAAGTCGGTATCGAACACATGGTCGAAACCGAGGCGGCGCAGAGCGGCGGCCATCTTGCCGGTGACGCTCTGACCGGGCTCCATGCCGCAGGCCTCACCCAGGGCGGCACGCACGGCGGGAGCGGTCTGGACCACAGTGACTTTGTCGGGATCGGCGATGGCGTCGATGACCTTCCAGGTGTGATCGTTTTCGACCAGTGCGCCAACGGGGCAGACGGCCGTACACTGACCGCAGTTGGTGCAGACCGTGTCGTACAGGTTCATCTCGAAGGCGGGAGCGACGACGGCGTCGAAACCGCGATTCACGCCGGACAGGACGCCGCAGGTCTGGACATTGTTACACATGGTCTCGCAGCGACGGCACAGAATGCACTTGTCCATATCGCGGATGATGGACGGAGAAACGTCCTGTCGATAGGTGGACATGGCGCCGGAGTAGCTGACCTCACGGATGCCAAAGTATTCAGACAGATCCTGCAGTTCGCAGTTGCCGGACTTGGCGCAAACCAGGCAGTCCTTCGGATGGTCTGACAGCATCAGCTCCAGAACGGTACGGCGGGAATTCAGAACACGAATGGTGTTGGTTTTGACCACCATGCCGTCCATTACCGGCGTTGCGCAGGCCGGAGCCAGGTTGCGACGTTTTTCCACTTCGACAACACAGACGCGGCAGGATGCAACCATGTTGTTGAATTTCATTTCGTCCATCTGCAGGAAACAGAGGGTAGGAATATGGATGTCGAGCTTTTTGGCTGCATCCAGTATCGTGCTACCCGCCGGCACCTGAGTTGTTTTACCGTCGATGGTTATATTCATCATAGACATGAGACACGTCTCCTTTATCTTTACTGTTTGATGATGGCGTCGAACTTACACTTGTCCAGACAGGCGCCGCACTTGATACAGGCGGACTGGTCGATGACATGGACTTCCTTCGGCTTGCCGCTGATGCAGTTGACCGGGCAAACCTTGGCACACAGGGTACAACCCACGCACTTCT
>Ga0265295_1001447_pt1 | contig 41759 bp, 32 predicted proteins | sample Munlansysbiofilm_FD_192503 | JGI IMG/M metagenome (GOLD analysis project Ga0265295, IMG submission 192503) | Leachate microbial communities from a municipal landfill in Southern Ontario, Canada - Methane capture system biofilm | ecosystem: Engineered > Solid waste > Landfill > Unclassified ... | reverse complement strand
AAAAAAACCATAAGAGTCTGTCACTCACCATGCTAATAAATGGTGTAGTGCGAACCGGCTTTTTTTAAAAGCCTCGTTTTAAACGAGATAGACGATTTAGGTGTCAAACTCAAGAAAATATAGTTGTCTGTTTTGCTGAACCAAAGTATAGTTTCGTAACGACCACTAAAACGATTGCTTGCGTGAAGTCCGTGTCCGAAATGCCACACAATACGGTTACGAAGTTTTAGTCCGTGCTTCTTGAATATTTGGTAGTAAAATATGTCAAGCGGAAATATCTCTCCTTTGTCAACGTAGTTACCTACTTGCCAGCAAAGATTTCCTTTGTCGGATAATGTCCTAACAAGTTCAGATATGATTTCTTCCTGTGTTTCAAGATATTTCTCAATACTTGTTTTGGTCTCATATGATTTGCCTACATTGTAAGGTGGCGATGTCAAAATGAGGTCAAATTTGCCGTCTTCAATTTTTTTGAGAACGGACAAGCAGTCACCATTTTTTATAGCATAGTCGGTGTCAGGGCTAATGTAGTCAAATAAAGGCTCATTTACTTTCATTTTCTTTGTCCTAAGTTATTTAGCAAAGTTACTTTTTTATTTGTTTTAACATCTCAAAATTGTCCCGAAGTAGTCAACGGTTTTGTAGTCATTTCGGGTTTTCTAGCCTTGTCAGTAACAATACCTTATACGATTACTTCAACTCAAATTCTGCACTCAGGCCGGCGTTTGAATCTCCTCCGGCGAAGATTGTAAACCAACCCGGTTCTGTGCCAAAGCTGAGATCGGCTTTATAGAAAGCAAGGGCTTCTGTGGGCAGACTAAAACTGATTTTTTGGGTTTCGCCGGGTTCAAGAAACACGTTTTTAAAGGCTTTGAGTTCGCGTACCGGACGGGTTATCGTGGCAACCTTGTCATGTACATAAATCTGAACAACTTCTTCGCCGGCAAGCTTTCCCGTGTTTTGCACTTCAAGGCTAAAACGGATAGAATCATTGACAGAAAAACTATTTTTATCCATCTGCAACTTGCTGTAAGCGAATTGTGTATAGCTAAGTCCATAACCAAAAGCATACAGAGGTTCATTGGGAACATCAAGGTATTTGCTGGTGTATTTGTTGTTGGCATCAAAAGGCCGTCCGGTACTTTTCATGCTGTAATAGATCGGAATCTGGCCTACATTACGGGGGAAAGTAACCGGCAGTTTCCCGGAAGGATTGTAATCACCTGAAACAACATCAGCCAGTGCAAGACCTGATTGAGTGCCTAAAAACCAGGCTTGTAGCATTGCCGGACTATTTTCGGCCAGCCAGTTTATCGTCAGCGGTCTTCCGCTAAAAATGATGGTTGCTGTGGGTTTTCCGGTTTCTATAATTAGCTCAGCCAGTTCTTGTTGCATGCCGGGCAGGTCAATGTTTGAACGGCTGGCAGCTTCGCCCGACATCCAATAGGCTTCGCCCAGCGCTAAAATCACAAAATCAGCTTTCTCGGCCAGTTGTTTGGCTTCCCTAAAACCATTTTTGTCTGCCCCTTCAATCTCACAGCCTTTCGCAAATTGAATATTGACGCCAGGATAGCGTGCTTTTAGCCCTTCAATCAGGCTCACGGATTTGCTCCAGTCGCCGGCTGCCGACCAGCTTCCAATCATATCGCGTTTGTTGTCGCCCATTGGCCCAATCACGGCAATATTTTTCACTTTAGCAGAGATGGGCAGCGTCTGTTTTTCGTTTCTGAGCAGCACAACCGAACGTTTGGCCATATCGCGCGCGGCTTCCAGTTGGTCAGGCCGCATAATATCATTTGCTTCACGTTCATTTGAAACATACCTGTAAGGATCATCGAAAAGGCCAAGCTGAAATTTTACTTTTAAAACCCTTCTTACGGCTTTGTCGATCATAGCCTCATCGATACGCTTATTCTCAACAAGTTTTGGCAGTGTTTTTTGAAAAAATCCCGACTGCATATCCATGTCCACGCCGGCTTTTAGCGAAATGGCTGCCGCTTCTGCTGTATCGGCGGCCACGCCGTGATGGAGCAGCTCCATGATTGAGGTATAATCTGTTACCACGAAACCTTCGAAACCCCATTCATCACGGAGCAAATCGGTGAGTAGAAATTTATTGGCCGTAGCCGGAATGCCGTTGAGATCGTTAAATGATGTCATTACCGTTACTGCGCCTGCATCTACAGCAGCTTTGTAGGGTGGCAGATAGACTTCGCGCAGCATGTTTTCCGACATGTCCACCGCGTGGTAGTCGCGCCCTGCCTGCGATGCGCCATAAGCTGCTAAGTGTTTCACGCAAGCTGCCACGGTAATGTTGGCCGCTAAATCATCACCCTGAAAGCCTTTCACGCGGGCTTCGGCAATCAGCGAAGCCAGAAATGGATCTTCGCCGGCACCTTCAACTATGCGTCCCCAACGCGGATCGCGGGAAATATCGCACATCGGCGCAAAAGTCCAGTGAAGGCCTTCTGCCGTGGCTTCTTCGGCGGCAATACGTGCTGCATTTTGTATGGCGGGAATATTCCAGCTGGCGGCCTCGGCCAAGGGAACCGGAAAAATGGTGCGGTGGCCGTGAATTACATCGTAGCCAAAAAGTAGCGGAATACGCAGACGGGTGTTATTTACAGCCATTTCCTGCAAACGACGGGTGTAGTCAGCGCCATAAGCATTAAAAATTGCACCTACTTTACCTTGTTTGATGTCGCTTTCGTATTCCTTGCGGATATAGGCGCCGGTTTGGTCCATGTCGCTGGTGTACAGCGTGAGCTGACCCACTTTTTCTTCAATGGTCATCAATGAAATCAGCGAGTCAATTTTGGCTTCCATCGCGTCTTTTTTGTTCGGCTGAGTCGATTCGCAGGCACTAAAAGCCAGTAAAACAGCTATTGATAGAAAAAGTATAAGATTTCGCATATTCTTTGGGTTTAATATTTTTGACTTGAAAAACCGAGTTTATCCATCGCGATTTGTGTTTCAGGAGCCGACATAAACAGCTCCCACAATAATCCCGAGCGGTGATTTTCGATCATCACCATAGTTGTTCCCTGGTCAATGGCCAGGTAGCTGTTTGCCCACCAGCCTTTATTAGGGTTGAAAGCATCATAAAAACCGTATTCTCCCCACAATTTATCTCCCAGGATAAAATAGAAATGGCGCAAGGCTTTCATGGATTCTTCCGGCGTATAAGGCATTGAAGATAAAGCTGCTGTGGGCGTAATGGTGCCGTTGTCGCGCGTCGGCTCGTGCACGGAATAACCATCAGGATCGTCGCTGGCAGTAAGACCCCAGCAATCAGCGCCATAGGCTGTATAGTTGCCTGGGTTTTCAATGCAATGCTGCCGGTTAATCAGGCTGTGGTTCACGTTTTGCGTAAGATAATCGGCATAATAATCTGATAATCCCCTTGGATCAAGGCCCAAAAAGGAATAATGAGCAAAAAACAAGGGGCCGCCGTAGTCGAAGCCTAAAGGCAATTCGATGCCATAAAACTGTTTGCCGTTGGCGAAGTGTGACGAATTGGCCCAGCCGTTGTGATAAACTTCCGCCGAAATACCATGCTGATCTGAAGCTGCGGCCATAAAATAGGTAATCAGTGCTTCGTTATAACCTTTGATTTGCATGTTCATGGCCCAGCCAACGGAAGGCGACCAATGCCAGTAAAGTACGTTTTGTCCGTTTCGGGTGTACCAGTCCCATTCTATGGTTTCGAGCAGGTCATTGATTTTTGAGATAAGGAAAAGTTCGGTATTATTTACCGGGTTCAAATATTGTCGTGCACTGAGCAAAGCAGCGGCCATAAAGGAAGTCTCGACCAGATCCCCGCCATTGTCGTTACTGCTGAAAGGGATTACTCTGCCAGTACTACCATTCATCCAATGCGGCCAAACGCCATGAAAACGGTCTGCTGTAGTCAGGAAATTGGCTATTGTCGTGAGACGTTCAACGCCTGCTTCGCGTGTTATAAAACCGCGGTTCATAGCGCTAATAATGGCCATCACGCCAAAACCGCTGCCGCCAGTTGTAACGGTTTCGCCCGATCCAAACCGTTCGCGTGCCATGCCACTCACCGGATGAGCATATTCCCAAAAATAACGGAAAGTCTGCTGCTGCACTTTGTCCAGGAGTTCTTCATCGGATAGCGGTGGCATTTTTACCGTAGGGTTGAGGCCGGTAATAAATTTTTTGTCGAAACCGGCGAAGTCCAGGCCGGTAGCTGAATTGAGTGTGGCACTGATGATAAAAATGTATTCGCTGTAGTAATCAAGCGGATCAATATTTTTAAGCGTAACGGTTGTGTTGTTATCGCTGGTGTTGATTTGTAAATCAGTGCGGGGAATTGTTTTAAACTTGGAAATGAGGTCGATAGCTTCGATAGGCTCATTGAAAACAAGTTCGATTTGGAGGCTGTCGTAAGGAATTTCTTTTAAAACGCTATTGTCGGTAAGTGGTGCGCCGTTAATGAGCGCACTGAGTAGTTTTAGTTGGCCATTTTCTGTTTTAAAGCTATAGTTTGCGCCATCGAAACTTGCGCCCGAGGCTGCTTTCAGCTTGGTTGTGATGTTTATAGAATAAGTTGTTAGCCATTGAAATGACTCTGCGGGACGGACTACAAGGTTTTTCCCGTTGTTTTCGAGTTTAAAATTGATATTTACGATTTGAGAGGATGCTTCGTTTTCTAATATTACGCCTTCGCGAAGGCTGAGGCTGTCTATGGCTTCCGAAAAGCTGAGGTAGAACGGGCTGTTTACGTCCACATCCTGTAAAACTGTGCCCTGACTTAAGGTTCTGTTTCCGGCTTTGATTTCTGAAAGTTGAAATTTATCCGGGTTTGCTGGGTTTTCTTTTTCCTTTTTGCAAGCACTTAAAAATGGTAAAACGGCAGACATCAACAGGACAAAAAATATTCTGGACATAATTTTCCGGTTAAAAAGTTAAAAAGCTGCCTCCGATGATATCTTACTGCTACAAATTCGCCAGAGCCATCAAAGGCAGCTTTTACTCACTAATCAAAAACTTCCATTAAGGTTTTTCAGATTCGTACATCAATCGTACTTCGTTTGCTGTAATTGCTTTATGGAATATTTTTACGTCATCAAGCTGACCTTTAAAGTGGTTGTTGTCAGGGGAATTGTAATCTGCCCAACCATCAGTAAGAGTAGGGTTGTCGCGAGCCTGAATAAATCCAAAAGCGAGCTGGTTTCCGGCAGGATTCCCAACATATTTGAGACCAACAGTAGTTCGTTTGATTTCATTTTCGGGCCAGAGGTTGAAGTCGAAACTTTTCATTTTTTCGCCATCATAGTACAGCGTGCCTTTTTTAGGGGCAGCATCATAAATATAGGTAACATGCAGCCAGTTGTCCTTCAGCTTGGCCATCATCTGCTCTATTGTCAGGCTCTTGGCAAAATCCCAGCCCTGAAATCCACCATTGTTAGCATCGGCAGCAAGAGAAGGGAACCACATGTCATCAGAATCAGTTGTGCCGTTTTCAAATTCGTATTGAATTCCAAATTTCGCACCGTCATAACCTCCGAAAACTTCGAATTGTATACCTTTATATCCGCCAAGTCCCATCACAAAATGGCCGTGTTCAATCCCTTCAGAATTGGTTTTTACCCAAAAACTGATGGTGAAATCGTGGGTGTTGATAAGCTGATCGCCATTAGGAATTTCAATGATACTGGTAGTTCCGTTGAATTTAGCAGCTTTTCCGGCTGCGGCATTGCGGCCTACGGCATAAGTGATGTCAACCACGCCGTTGGCAGATGGATTATAACTACCTACCACGTCGTTAGCATTGTCTTCAAATGTCCAATGCGCTACCATTCCTGCTGGGGAAAAAGTGCCGGCAGTAGTGAAAGTGCGGTCGATATTTGTCATAGGTTTGGCATCTGTTGACATAATAGCAGCCGTCATATTCAGCTTGTATAAAGTGCCACTACCTAAGGCCTGACTTGGCTTAATGGTAATGACATTGTTGCTTACTTCTGTAGTAATCGGAATACTGGCTCCATCATAATCCTGTGTCAGAGAAACGCTTGAAGCTGTTACTGTAGCAGGGTCAATGTTTACGTTGAAGGTAGCTTTGATCACGGGTTCCACTGGCACGTCTGATGGTGAAGTGGCTCCATTGAGGTCAATATCGCCAGCGGTGAGGCTGCTCAGACTCAAATCTACCGGATCATCGTCTTTTTTACAGCCGTTAAAAACCAGTGCTGCCGAAGTGAGCACAAGGAAGAATACTAACAAAAATTGATTTTTTTTCATAAGGTTAAGGGGTTTAGTGAATTAATTTATGTGAATATATTTGATTTTCTGTTGTGATTTGCATCAGATACATGCCTTTTTTGATAGCATTCAGGTCGATCTTAACTTCTGTGTCGCTATAGTTTTCGCTGAAAACCATTTTTCCGGCCAGGTCGAAAATTTCTACACTGCGAATAGCTTTTTCGTGCTTGATATTCACAAAATCTATGGCAGGATTAGGATATATCTGCAAGTTTTCGCTGGTGGCAATTTCCGGTGTGCTTGATAGCGGATTTAGCATCAAACGGATGTCGTCAAAATAAAGTACGATATCTTCTGTGAGCGTCAAAGGATCTTCAAAATCAGGCATAAAGGAAATCACATTCCATTCTCCTGTTTTTTCTGAGAAGTCGAAAACGATTTCTTCCCATTCGCCAGTCTGTGTCTGTGGATCCATGCTTAGGATTTCAAGATTTCCGCTTGGGCCACCTTCTAATTTGAATTTCAACGGGCTAATACGGGGTTTCCAAACTTTTACATATACAAATTTATTTACTGAAACATCAGCCGGAGTGGGCAAAGCAGACCAAAAACCTCCCCATGGCACACCATTCATGCTGCGGTTATACTGAACTACATAGTTACTTGGGTTCAGTTCATCAGGAGCGGGATTGGCCACCACGCTCATGCTGCTGTTGTCAGTGTCGCCACCAAGCATCAGGTTGAGTTGGATATGGTCGAAATCTTCGATCACATAAGCTGCATCACTGCCGGGCGTGGGATCGTTATTCACCATGATATAATCAAAATAGATAACGATGTCTTCGGTGAGGGTTAATGGATCTTCAAAATCAGGCATCAATGAAATCACATTCCATTCGCCAGTTTTTTCAGAGAAATCAAAAACGATGTCTTCCCACTCATCTACAATGGTTTGTGGGTTCATGCTCAAGATTTCCAGGTTGCCGCTTGGACCACCTTCTACTTTAAACTTCAGCGGACTGATACGGGATTTCATCACGCGAACGTGTACGTATTTGTTTTCGGTTAAGTCCAGCGGTTCTGGCAAAGCCGACCAAAAACCACCCCATGGTACACCGTTCATGCTGCGTTCATACTTCACTACATGGGTGCTTAGGTTTGTAGTGCCTTCGGGTGTTGGCACAACGCTCATACTGCTGTTGTCGTTGTCTCCACCCAACATCAGATTTAGCTGGATGTGCTCAAAATCTTCGATCATTTGAGCAGATGCAATGCCTACGGTGAGAAACATTGCCAAGAAAAGAATTGTAAATTGTTTCATAGTTGTAATATTTAAAGATTAGTAAAGGGTTTAAAAATAAGTGATTTCGTTACCAGTTTGGGTTTTGTGTTAGTACTCCTTGCGAGATGTCAATTTCATTTTGAGGAATAGGCAGCAGTTCATGCTTTCCACTGATAAAACCGTTGGGTCCCAATACCTGAGCGGCTTTTCCGGTTCTTACCAAATCCCAGAAGCGATGGCCTTCAAGTGCTAACTCGTGGCGTCTTTCGTTGAGGATAATATCGCGTAGGGCATCTTTTCCGACTTCTGTTATGTCGGGCAAAATAGCAGGATTTCCATTGCGGGCGCGCGTTCTAACCCGGTTCAGATGTATCAGCGCTTCACCGGGCTTGCCGTTTTCGTTGAGTGCTTCGGCGGCCATCAGCAAAACATCGGCAAAGCGAATCAGTCGCCTGTTGTGTCCAAATTGGGTGTCGGTGCTGGTGCCCGGAATCCATACTTTTCTATTATAACATTCCACTTCAATCAGGTTGCCATCATCGTCATAAGTTTCGTCGGGCGTGGTGCCATCTCCCAAAATCATGATGCCGTCGAGCTCATCGCCCAGGTCAATGATGGTGCCTTTCAATCGTGGGTCGTCGGTCTCGAAAGAATAGCGCAGATTCAAGGAAGGTCTGTTAAAACCCCATCCACGGTTCGGTGTGCCTCTAACACCTTGTGTGTTAGCATATTGATTACCCAGTGGCGATTCATTTTCCATGGCGCCAATCTCAAAAACTGATTCCATGCCATGTTGCCCGTTTTTACCATTGGCATCTATAAAATTGGGCTCCAGGTTATATTCGCCTGATTGAATAACTTCTACTGCGTATTTTTCGGCATTGATAAAGTCTTTTTTGAACAGGTAAACCTTTGCCAGCAAAGCTTTTGCAGCACCATTGGAAGCACGACCAATGTTATTGCCTCCGTAGCTGCCTTTGGCCGGAAGGTTTTGTACGGCAAATAGCAGGTCTTCTTCAATGAGTTTGTAAACTTCTTCCTGTGTTGACCGTGGCACTTCCAATGGAGGCGTAGTGCTGGTAACAATTGGAACGCCGCCCCAGGCACGTACCAAATCAAAATAATAGAGTCCACGCAAAAACCTGGCTTCGGCAACATACCGCGTTTGTAAAGCTTCGTCCATATTGATTTCAGGAATTTTTTCAATCACAACATTAGCGCGCTTTACCCCTTGATAAAGTGCTGACCACCAACGGTCTAAACCGTCCTGGGTTGTGATGATACTGAAGTTGTTGTAAGGGCCAACAGTATTGAGGCCATCATTGGGATTGCTGCCTTTATGGGCGTCGTCAGACATAATATCGAGAATGGGGAAGCCGCCCGAGTGATAGTGCCAATTGCGGAGTGTTGTATAAGCTGCATTGGTTGATAAAAGTGCATCGGCTGCTGTGGTAGGAAAGGCTTCCTGCGTAGGAACTCCCTGCGGATTAGATTCCAAAAATTTGGAGCAGGAACTCAATAGAAGTATTGCTGAAAGGACGCTATAATTCAAGTATTTTTTCATGGTTTTGCTGTTTAAAATGTTACATTAATTCCAAAAGAATATACTGCTGAAATAGGATAAATTCCGTAATCAATGCCGTTTGAAACCACATCGTTACCGCCAATTTCGGGACTGTAACCGGAGTATTTTGTTAGTGTAAACACATTGGTAGCTTTCACATAAACCCTCATTTTTTGAAGGTTTAACTTGTTTACAAGATGGGTTGGAAGTGAATAACCAAAGATGACGTTGCGCAAGCGAATAAACGAGCCGTCCAGCACAAACTTATCTGAAGGCGTATAGTTGTAGCCGCCAAAAGAGGCTTTGGGTTCCGTATTGCTGGTGCCGGGGCCTGTCCAGCGATCCCATACATACTCCTCGAAATTATAAGGATCAGGGCGCACCACGTCCTTTCCATTGAATATTTTATTGCCGGTTTGGCCTTGTATATCAACCGAAAGATCAAAGGATTTATAACCAAAATCCATATTAAAACCGAAAATAAAATCAGGAATCGGGCTTCCAATATAGGTTCTGTCTTGGCCGTCGAGTTTGCCATCGCCGTTCACATCCACGAAGCGAAGGTCGCCAACACCGGCCTGCGAGCTGTGTGGGTATGCATCCAGCTCAGCCTGCGATTGAAAAATTCCATCGGTTACATAGCCATAAAAAGCACCAATAGGATTCCCAACACTGCTAAGTGTAACAGGGAGTCCGTTGCCTAAATATCCGCCGATAAGTACAGAGTCAATACCACTGTTTCCGCCAATACTTAGTACTTCGTTGTGAATAGTAGTGCCCAGAACGCCAATGCTATAGCTGAAATCGCCCAAGGTTTCGCGCCAGCGCAGGTTAAACTCAAAGCCGCGGTTTAGCACCGAAGCGGCGTTGTATCTTACCTTTTGGCCTTGTCCGTTGCCCAAATGGCCGGGCGTAGAGAGGTCAATCAAAATATCGTCAGTCTGGCGGCCGTAGTAGTCAAATTCGGCAGTGAGTTTGTTGTTGAAAAAACCAAGCTCGAGACCGATATCGGTTTGGGTTGTGGTCTCCCAGACCAAATTTGGGTTTCCGGATTTGCTATAGGTAGCCGCCGGAAAAGGGGCGTCAGGATTACCAAAAATGGCAAATAAGCCGGATTGAACGATCGAAAACTGATCGAAGTAGCTAATTTTATCGTTACCTATTTTACCCCAACTGGCCCTTAGTTTAAGGTTCGTCAAAAAGTCAACATCGCTCATAAAGCTTTCATTAATAACATTCCAGCCCAAGGCAAAAGAGGGAAAGTTAGAATAACGGTTTTCCTCTCTAAACTTGGACGAGCCATCCCTGCGGAAGGTAACGGTGGCAATATAACGGTTGTCATAGGTGTAGTTCGTCCTGAATAAGAATGACATCATGGAGTAATACTGGCCGGCATCAACGCCATTGTAGATGTTCTGCAACATATTGATATTGTTGGTTTCATCTACGATATAGGAAGGTTGGATATACCAAAAATCTTCTGCATCTCGGATCAGGTTTTGGCCTGCCATCCCGAAATATTCCGAACGGATTTTCTGCATCGTAAAACCTGCCACAGCATTGATGTTATGCTTTTGAATGACTTTGTTATAGTTAATTGTGTTTTCCCAAAGCCAGCTAAAGTTGTCACTGCTGTTTTTTGCCAAATCACTGAATAAATTGTTTTGCTGCGAGGCGGTGCCGTCTGGATTGTAGATAGTATAGGCGGGTGTAAAACTTTTTCCTTTTTGGAAGGAAGCATCAACTCCGTAGCTTGATTTTAGGATGAAATCATTGAAAACGGTCGCTTCAACAAAGAGGTTGCCCACACCGCGCACACCAGAGCGGTAATCATTAGAATAGGCCAGATCAGCCAGTGGGTTACCCACATTGTAAACCACGCCAAAGCTACCATCGGCATAGTAAGGCTCGAGCAAGGGCTGGGCGCGATAGGCCTGGTAAGTTACATTAGGTGCGTTGCGCTGCTTAAATGGCGTGATGGTGAAGTTGTTGCCGATTTTCACCTTATCGTTTATGTGGTAAGTGTTGTTGAGCTTGAGGCTGATACGCTGGTAGGAGCTTTTTGGCACAATACCGTCCTGATTCATAAATCCCATACCGATGTAATATTCAGCTTTTGGAGTAGCTCCTGAAATGGAGAGCTGATAGTTTTGCATGGGTGCTGTTTGAAAAATCAAATCCTGCCAGTCGGTATTCGGAACAGCATCAACATTGTTGTAGCTTCCGGGTCTTATTTCATTGGAAATAATAGCAAACTGGCGACCATCAAGCAGATCAATGCTTTTGGCTAAATGTTGAATACCATATTCTGCATTGAAATTGATGATGGTTCGGGTCTGACCTTTTTCGGCGGTTTTGGTTTGCACCAAAATCACACCATTGGCACCACGTGATCCGTAAATTGCAGTAGCTGAGGCGTCTTTAAGCACCTCCATGGATAAAATATCTGCTGAATTGAGAAATGAAATATCGTCCAAAATCATGCCGTCAACCACATAAATAGGTGCGGAGTTGTTGAAGGTGCCGACACCGCGAACCCTCACTACGACACCGTCTCCGGGCGCTCCTGAATTACTGGTGACATGCACGCCGGCTACTTTTCCCTGAAGTGCCTGTTGTGGGTTTACGCTGGTGGTTTTACTAATTTCATCTGCCTTGATGGAACTTACGGCACCGGTGAGATCGCTCTTCCTCACTGTGCCATAGCCAATTACCACAATTTCGTCGAGTAGCTCGCTGATGGCCTTTAGCTCAACATCAATTTTGCTACGTCCGGCAATTGCTGTTTCAAAGGTTTCATAGCCGGTGAAGGAATATTGCAAAACCTCGTCGCCCGGAAGTAAATCGAGTATATAATTCCCGTAAATGTCGGTAATCGTTCCACGGGTAGTGCCTTTCACAACGATATTTACACCCGGCAGCGTTTCTTTGTTGTCGCTGGCCGTAACAGTGCCGCTGATTTGGCTTTGCGCCACAAGCTGAAAACCCGAAAGCAGGATCAGCAGGCCGGCGATCACTAATTTATGAAGGTAAAGTGTTTTTTTCATAGCGGTTAATTTTGGTTCTTAATTGTTTAAAGCGGTTTTCTTTTCGAGCCATCCGCCTGTGAATCCGGCTTTTTTTAGCCCTTGAATGATGTATTTATTCTTTTTTAAAAGGATCCAAATCAATTCTGTTTCGTGGTTTTCCAGTTGAATCAATAATGCTCCCTGGTCGATTCCGATATAGTCCGGCCCAAACCAGCCTTCTTCGCTTACACTCAAATTAAAGGCATCGGCAAATCCATATTCGCGGTAAAGCTTATCGCCAAAGCGGTTATACATCTCAAAAAGAGCATCGGTGGTTTCTTTTGGTGCAAATGGAATTGAGCCGCCTGCCGCAGTCGGTGCTATCGTTCCGTCATCTTGTTGGTAATCAAAAGCTACACCGCGGGCGTTGTAGGCTTTAAAGTCAATCTGCTGACCGTTCCAGTCGCGCAAACCTATTCCCGGGCCATCGCAGGCGGTTAGTCCCCAGATATTTTCACCATACACTTTAAAATTCAGCGGATTACGCATGCAATAAGCGCGTTGACTTAATGTTGCCTTGCGCGAATTTTCAAAATAGTCGCTTTGTTTTTCACGCATAAAATCGTCCTGTATTCCTCTGAAATCAATAAACATCTGGGAATACTGATGCCCAAAAAGCGGTCCGAAATTAAGATGTTCGAAGCCTTCAAATTCAACCCAGTCATAAGTTTTTGTCCATTCACCCCAGGAGTTTTCCGCAATCGGATGCGTTGGAGATGCCATCGCCAAGTTGAGCAAAATCATGGCTTCGTTATAACCTTTCCAGCGGGCTTCAATAAAGCCGCTTTCCGGCTTCCAGCCCATGCTCATGGTGGCTTGGCCATCCATCATCCAATCCCATTCTACCCTTAAAAAGAGTGAGTCGGCCAATTGCCGGATGGCTTGTTCATCCGCATTATCGCCATCAAAATAGGATTGTGAAACCAAGATCCCTGCCATCAACAAGCCGGTGTCAACTGACGAAAGTTCCACATCTTTATAGCGTGTGCCATCGCCGTAATTTAAAAAGTGATAATAGAATCCTTTGTGGCCGCTTGTTCCGCTTTGATCAACTCCCATTGGCACATTCCAAAGCCATTGAAGGGTTTTCAAGCTGCGTTGAGCGGCATCACTGCGTTGAATGTAGTTATTTTCGACACCTATAATATAGGCAGGAAGCGCAAATCCAGTGGCAGCGATACTCACGAATTGTCGTGTAGGATAGCGATCGTCGCTTTGCCAAGTTACTGTGTCAACTATTTCCCAGAAATAATTGAAAGTACGCTGTTTTAAATCATCAAGGAAAGCTTGTTTATCAAGCGTTTTAGCCTCAGACACCTTCTTTTGTTGTTGATTACCTCCGCATGAAATCGAAGTAAACAAGAGCAAAAGACCCAATCCAATGATGAGCATTTCAGGTCGAAAATATTTTTCAGATTTAAACACAAATGCAGATTTTTATTTTTGCTTTGCCGGTCTCAGCAATATTTTTGATAAAGTTAATACCGATTGCAACCGTTTGCGGAAAATTTACATCAACTTGACTACTTCTGTCAAGTATTTTCTAAAAATACTACCTCATCAATACCTCAACCTTATTTTAATTGAGCATGTAAATTGCTTTAAAACAACATTATAGGTCAGTAAATATTTTATAATATTTATAAAAATACTTTACGAAAAATGAAGTTATTTTGAGGATAAGAGAGATGCTGGCTATTAAAATTGATTAAAATTTCGTTTTTTGGCAGAAAGAAGTAGCATTTAGGACTGCTTAAAAGCTGATAATAAATTCAGAAAGACCCTGGTCTGAGGATAGTCCCATACGTTTCCGGATGCGGTAGCGTTTTTCTTCCACACCTCTTACCGAGATATTCAGCAGCGGCGCAATTTCTTTGCTTGAAAGGTTGAGGCGTAGATAGGCGCAAAGCCTAAGGTCGCTGGAGGTGAGGTCGTTATAGCTTAATTTTAGCCGTTTAAAAAAGTTTTGGTGTGCCTGGTCAAACAGGTGTTCAAACATTTCCCAATCATTTTCACTGTTGATTCCCTTTTCGATGAGCTTGATGAGTGAGTCGTAATATTTATTGGGAAGGCGGTAGCCGAGCTCTTTTTTTAGCAGGTCAATTTCTTCTTTGATGGAAATAAGCAGTTCATTTTTTTGAATCATCGACATGGTGTTTTTCGCCAACTCAATGTTTTTGTGCGATATTTCGGATTGAAGTTTTTCGTTAGAAAGCTTGATCATGGCAGCTTCTGCCTTGTTTTTCTCGGCAATGAGACTTTCGCGTTCAGCTTTGAGAAGTTTTTCCTGCTGTTTCCATTTCCTGCGTTTGTAGTTTAACCTGATTAAAATAATGAAAGCAAGGATTAAGAGGGCTAGGCCAACAAGTGCATAAGCCGATAAAAACCAGGCTTGTCTGATTTGGAAAGTGAGTTCGGCCACAGGCGTGATTATTCCTTTCACACTTAGGGTTCGCAGCTGGAAGATGTATTTGCCGGCAGGTAAGCGCGAATAATGCACGGTAGAGCTGTTTTCCCAGCTGCTCCAATTGTTATTAAGCCCTAACAATCTGTATTGAAAATATTTTTTTCGGCCAACCGGATCGGTGTTGGTGTAATTGATTTCAAGGCTGTTGAAGCTATTACCGATTTTCTGTTTCTCTGCCTTAAAATCTTTAATAACCAGTGCTCTGTCGTTGATGTTTTTGAAGGTGGCTGACTTAATTTTTGGTGGAATAAGTTTCTCGTTTAAGCGGTTTAAGCGATTGATATTGAGTATGGAGAAGCCGTTTTCCAAACAAAAAAGATGGAGGCTGTCGTTGAGTGCCACAATATTTTCATAGTCTTCGATCAGGTTGAGGTTGTAAAGGTCTGGTATGATACGATAGAGCAGTTTTGCTTGTCCAAACCTGACCTCAAAAAGGCCAATTTCAGAGGCTTTGATAAACCAATATTTTTGCGCTAAGGATGGGATAATCGCTGTTGAAGCAGCGAAACTTTTGAGGTCTTTATTAAGTTCAGGGAAAGGTATAAGTTGTTCATGCACAGCATCCCACTGAAAAATACTATCACCTGATGGAATTAAAATACGCTTGTCAACAGGGTATAATTTATTGGTGTTAAAAGTCAATCCCTCGTCGCTGCCAAGTCGTTTTATCTGCTGGATTTGTTTGAAGTCGAGCGAGGGTTTGGCCAGAAAAACACCTTTGATGGTGTGCCCCAACAATAAATTTCCCAGATGGTCAGTTTCCAGAAATCGCGCCGGAGCATCAAATCCGTCCACCTCAAAAGCTTTTTCCCAGAAGTTTTTTCCTTTATCAAAAACGACAAGTTTATTATAAGTGCTTTGAATCAGGTAGTTGTATTTATCGCTATTTAATCTTTGAAGGTTGTAGCCACCATTTATATCGCTCACTTCAATCAGTTTTTTATTTTCTATCACGTAAGTGCCTTCGTTGAGGCCGCAATACAATTTATTGTCAATTTCCTTGATGAACCAGCTCTGTCCCTGGCTGTTATCTATTAATTGTTGATTAGAAAACCGACCATTGGCTGTCATTTCAAAATAAAAAACACCCTGATTGGTGCCTATATATAAGGTGTCTCTAAAAAGTGCAGCAGCATAAACAGCCCCTATATTTATATCAGGTTCGTGGTAGTTTTCGATCGGCGATTTAAACCAGATAAAATCATAGCCTTTGTCCATGGCTACCCATAAATTATCTGCTTCATCACCTTTTAATGCAAGTATAGTGTTGTTTTGCAGTGCGTTGTGGCTGTTGAGGTGGTTTTCCAGTTTTCCGTCTTCGCGCAAAATAAACACGCCTTGCAAAATTGTTCCAAAAACAAACTTATTGCCAAGTTTTATACCATTGTTTAGGGTGCTGCTTTTCAGTTGTTCGTTGATTTCGTTCGGCCATTCGGCAAATTGACTTCCGTCATATTTGTAAAGCCCTCTTGAGCTTGTTCCGAAAAGCAGATTTTGGTTGTCAAGCGCTATAACAGACTTAATTTCAGTATCATTAAAAATTTCGCTTCCGGGAATTAAATGAAATACGTCATCGATTATTTCATAAATTCCACCTTTAATTTGCTGTATAAAAAGTCGATCGTCTGCATTCAATAAAAAAAGGATGGAACCCGGAAGCTGTAGCGATTTCAATGTATTGCCATCATAAACCAATAACATCCCAAAGCTTTGAAAATAAACTTTTTCGTCCTTTGCAACAATTTTCCAAAATTCCTGGTTGTCAAAAGATAAATCTGCTGACAAATCTGATAAGCTTTGGTATTGAAGGCCTTCAGAGCTTTTATGCCAATAGCCAAATTCTTCAAATGAACCGGTGTAAATTCTGTCACCAACCGCATTTACAGAACGAATGATGGTTTTAGAAGGAAGCTGGTAAAGACTGCTTTTTATACCGTCCTCTACCAATAATCCTGAATTATTAGCGAAATATACAACACCTTCATTATCAATACTTATGTCCCAGTTTTGATTGCTGGCTTCGTAAAATTTCGGCTTAAATTGATTTACTTTGGAATAGCTCTGAGACCATGTTGTCTGTGCAAAAACAATGCTCAACAACAGCAGAAATCCTGATAACTGAAAGCCGGTAATGCTTGCTTTCGGCCAATAAATAATCTGGAAGTCACTGGTCTTTTTCATTTCTTATAGGTGTGATTGGCAGTGTAAAAATAGTAAATCTACGCATACCCGACCTGCTTTGTTCGTTTTGGGGTCTGCTTACTGCGTGAAAATCAATTTTTTCACCTTTCTTTCCGCATTGCTGCTGCCCGATTGCGATTTTACTTGTAACTTGCAGGCTTTAAACCAATTCATGCTTATCACTAAATTTTAACGAAATCTATGGATTCAACTACCAACTATTTTGCCCACGAAACCGCTGTGATCGACGAAGGCTGCGAGATTGGAAAGGGCACTAAAATATGGCATTTCACACATATTATGTCCAATTGTAAAATTGGAGAAAACTGTAATTTTGGACAAAATGTTGTGGTCTCTCCCGGCGTTGTGCTGGGGCGTAATGTTAAGGTTCAAAATAATGTTTCTATCTACACCGGCGTGATATGTGAGGACGACGTTTTTCTTGGGCCGTCGATGGTTTTTACCAATGTGATCAATCCCCGAAGCGCAGTCAACCGCAAAGCTGAATATGCCAAAACCATTGTTGGACGCGGTGCTTCCATTGGTGCCAATGCAACCATCGTTTGTGGTAATAATATCGGCGAATTTGCGTTTATTGGTGCAGGTGCTGTAGTCACCAAAGAAGTGCTACCTTTTGCATTGGTGGTGGGCAATCCGGCCAAACATATCGGTTGGATGAGCGAATTTGGACAACGCCTGAAATTTGACGACAGGGGTATGGCCGTTTGCTCGGAAAGTAATGAAAGCTACCGGCTTGAAAACGGACAAGTTTCAAAAGTAAAAGCCTAAAAAACAAAACAGAGAAACCAGTTAGAACGCATGAAAAATTATAATTTATGAAAATACTTGTTACAGGCGGTACCGGTTATATCGGTTCACATACCGTGGTAGAGCTTCAAAATCAGGGTTTTGAAGTGATTATTGTAGATAATCTTTCCAATTCGCAAGCCTGGATTGTGGATGCTATCACGGATATTTCGGGCAAAAAACCCGTTTTTGAGCAATTTGATCTGGCCGACCAAAAGCTTACTTCCGACTTTTTTAAACGCCACAACGACTTGCAGGGCGTGATACATTTTGCAGCTTACAAAGCTGTTGGCGAATCTGTTGAGAAGCCCTTGATGTATTACCGCAACAATTTGGTTTCGCTGATGAATATCCTGGAAGGCATGGCCGAAAATCAAATAGAAAATCTGGTTTTCTCTTCCTCATGTACCGTTTATGGTCAGCCAGATGAGCTTCCGGTGTCAGAAAAAGCACCGATAAAATTGGCCGAATCGCCATACGGAAATACCAAACAAATCTCAGAGGAGATTCTAAAAGATACCATCAAATCGGCTAAGATAAAGGCCATTGCTTTGCGCTATTTCAATCCGATTGGCGCACATCAAACGGCAAAAATTGGTGAGCTGCCTTTGGGTGTTCCCAATAATTTGGTACCATTTATCACCCAAACAGCCATTGGTTTGCGCAAGCAACTCAGTGTTTTTGGCGAAGATTATAATACGCCCGATGGCACCGCTATCCGCGATTACATCCATGTGGTTGACTTGGCAGAAGCGCATGTGGTTGCCGTAAAACGTATGATTGAAAAGCAAATGAAAAATGCTTTTGAAGTGTTCAATCTCGGCACCGGAAACGGTTATTCGGTGCTTGATGTCATCAAATCCTTTGAAAAAGTGAGCGGCGAAAAACTTAATTATAAAATCGTTGACCGTCGCGCCGGCGATGTGGAGCAGGTATGGGCAAATCCTGAATGGTCGCACAAAGAACTCGGCTGGAAAGCCAAACGTAACCTCGACGAAATGACCGCTTCGGCCTGGAAATGGGAGCAATATTACCGCAATAAAAAGTAGAAAATCATAAAACCTAAACAGATGAAAAAGATATTAATTACCGGAGGCGCCGGTTTTATTGGTTCGCACCTTGTACGCCTTTTCGTGAATAAATACACTGATTGTCAAATATATAACCTTGATAAGCTTACCTATGCCGGTAATCTCGCGAACCTCACCGATATTGAAAAAGCTCCTAATTATCATTTTATAAAAGCAGATATCGTTGACGGCGAAAAGATGATCAGCCTGTTTGAAGCATATGATTTTGATCAGGTGATTCACCTTGCTGCAGAGTCGCATGTGGATCGCTCTATTTCAAATCCGATGGAGTTTATCATGGCCAACATCGTGGGAACGGTAAACCTGCTGAATGCCGCCCGCCATCAATGGAAAAACGATTTCACCGGCAAGCTTTTTTACCATGTTTCAACCGACGAAGTCTATGGTTCACTGGGAGATACGGGATTTTTCACAGAAGAAACATCCTACGATCCACATAGCCCTTATTCCGCCTCAAAAGCGAGTAGCGATCACCTGGTACGCGCCTATCACGACACCTACAAATTACCGATCGTAATTTCAAATTGTTCGAATAATTATGGCCCAAATCAATTTCCTGAGAAGTTGATTCCACTCATTATCAATAATATAAGAAATAGTAAACCACTGCCTGTTTATGGCGAAGGCCTCAATGTGCGCGATTGGTTGTACGTGGTGGATCACGCCCGTGCGATTGATGTGATTTTCCACCAGGGTAAAGTGGGCGAGACCTACAATATTGGTGGCCATAACGAGTGGAAAAATATTGATATCGTGAAGCTGGTTTGTCAGGTTATGGATGAAAAACTGGGTCGCGAAAAAGGCACTTCTGAAAAGCTGATCACCTACGTGAAAGACCGAGCCGGACACGATTTGCGCTATGCCATTGACGCTACAAAGCTTCAGCGCGAGCTCAATTGGGAGCCGTCTTTACAGTTTGAAGAAGGCATCCGGAAAACCATCGACTGGTACCTCGAAAATCAGCAATGGCTTGATGAGGTGAGTTCAGGGAATTACCTTAAATACTACCAGGATCAATACCAAAATAGGTAATAAATCTTTGAAATTTAGTAACGAAAAGCTTTTCAGCAGCTATGACCGCTGAAAGGCTTTTTGCGTTTGCTTTTTTTGGTCATTTCAATCCCGTTTTAGGCCTTTCCTCAATTGGCCACAATTTTATAACTTTGCCGCTCTAAATCAGAACGATCTTGAATAATCCCACAATCAGTATTGTAATTCCGGCCTATAACGAAGAAGAAGGCATCAGGCATGGCTTGGAACGCATCGTTGAAAAGCAGTTTCACGCACGCTATGAAGTCATTTATGTTGATGACGGGTCAACCGATAAAACCTTTGAAATTATCAGCGAATTTCCGGTGAAATGCTACCGCCACCACGTAAACAAAGGATATGGCGCTGCGCTCAAAACCGGTATCCGTAAGGCGAGCGGCGATAAAGTAGTGATTCTTGACAGCGATGGTCAGCACGATCCCAAATATATCGACACCCTGATTGGCATGCTCGACACCTATGATATGGTGATTGGCGAGCGCACCGATGATTCATTTCAGGTGAAACGCCGCCAAAGTGGCAAAAGATTTATCCGGATGATTGGTGAGTTTTTGGTAGAACAAAAGCTGCCCGACTACAATTCGGGTTTTCGTGGCTTCGATAGAAAATTGATTCGTGAAATGCTACATATCATGCCCAATGGCTTCTCATTTTCAACCACTTCCACTTTGGCTTTTCTCAAGGAAGCTTACACCATCGGAACTTTCCCAATAGTGGTGGAAGAACGGATTGGCCGCCAAAGTAATGTGAAATTCATGAAAGATGGCAGCAAAACAATTTTGCTTCTACTCAGGATTATCATGCTTTTTAATCCACTCAAAATTTTCTTCCCTACCAGCATTATCACTTTCTTTTTAGGAATAAGCTGGGGTGTAGCAGGTTATTTTATTTCCGGACGTTTTCCCAATAGCGCCACGCTGCTCACCATGATGGGAATTTTCATCTTTTTTATTGGCCTACTGGCCGATCAGGTAGCCATGTTGAACCGAACCAAGCGCAGCTGATGAACGATCGCTATCAACAGTCTGACCATAAAAACCGCTGGACGGATGCCGATGTGGAAGCCCATTGGGACAAGGTGGCCTCTATTTATGTAGCCGAAAATAATAAGGTGAAAGCCGCTCACGACCAGCGTTTTGTGGAAAGTATGCAACATTTACAACTCGAACAGGCCAAAAGGGTTATCAATGTTACGAGCCGGGATGCTGAAGCAGATGATTTTATCCACCGCTTTAAGCCTGATGCTGAAGTGATTAATGCTGAAATTTCCGCTGGATTGATGGCCGAAGCAGCCAAAATAAGGCCATATATTATCCAACGAAAAATCGAAACTTACAGCAGCTTACCTTTTGAAAATCAGTATTTTGATCGCGTTTTAAGCCTGGAAACCCTGGAACATGCCGCCGATCCGCTGGCGTTTTTGCAGGAGATGCACCGCATCAGCACTTCCGATGCCCGTTTGGTGCTGAGTTGTCCGCCCGCCACCAGCGAGATTCCGTATCAAATTTTCACGGCTTTGTTTGGCGGCCATGGCGAAGGACCGCATCGTTTTTTGTCTTCTAAAGAAGTAAAAGTCATGCTCAAAAAAGCGGGCTGGAAACTGTTGCTGCATAAAGGAACGGTGCTGATACCTGTTGGGCCGCCTGCCATACAGCAATTTGGCGAGCGACTAATCAACGCCTTCCAGGGTAGCTTATTGGCCGAATTAGGAATCAGACAATTTTTTGTGTGTGAAAAATATTGAAAAACTACAGGCGGTGATGCAATCGCACCTCTGCAACCGTTGCGGAAGCTGCGTGGGACTCTCAGAGGGTAAAATCGTTTTTGAAGATAAAACCGGAGAATACAGACCGAAAATTATTGCGCCAATCGATGACGAGCTCGCTGATACACTTTGGGAAGCCTGTTCCGGAAAACACTTTGATTTTGTAAAATACAGAGAAGCGAATTATAAGGGCGTTACTCATTTTCACGAGTTTATCGGGCCTTATGAGCGCATTGGAATTAGCTTCGCAAAAGATGAAACCATCAGAAGAGAAGGAGCTTCAGGTGGAATAATTTCCGCGATTCTCATTTATCTGCTAAAACAAAAAAAGATTGACGGAGCGGTGGTTTTGGGCATGTCGGAGACTGAACCCTGGCTTACGCAGGCATTTATTGCAACCACTCCCGAACAGGTTTTGCAAGCCGCCCAAAGCAAATATATCATCAGTTCTAACAATGATATTTTGCCCGAAATTGCTGCTTTCAAAGGAAAACTGGCTTATGTGGGTTTGCCCGGACAAGTTCAGTCGATACGTAAATTACAGCTGATCAATCACCCTTCGGTGAAAAATATTGAATACATTTTTGGGCCTTTCTATGGCAATACGCTGCATTTTTCGTCGGTTAACAGCTTCCTGAAGACACATGGTGAAAAGGATTACCACAACATCACCAAATTGTATTTTCGCTATGGCGAATGGCCTGGAAATATGCGCGTTGAGCTAAAATCAGGACGTATCATTGAGCTGAAAAAGTTTCACGCCAATTACCTGATTCCGTTTCATATTTTGCGCAATAGCCTGTATTGTACTGATTTAACCAATGAGTTTACGGATATTTCAGGTGGTGATGCCTGGGCACCGGTGTACGAAGAGCGCGGCAAGGGCTTTTCGATGCTGATAAGCCGGAGCAAAAAAGGGGAGGAGCTGTTACAGGAAATGTGTGATGCCGGCTGGTTGAGCTTTGACCAAATATCTGAGGAGGAAGCTATTACGATGCATTCTCATGGTTACGATTTTAAGAAACGTGGTAGTTTTATCCGAATTCATTTTCGAAGAATGCTGGGCAAATCAGTGCCGGATTATGGGTATCAAATCAAAGGCTTCAAATTTTCACGTTATCTGATGGAGGTGGTTATCAGCAGTTTGTTTATACTGATGAGCACTTCCTTTGCCAGGTGGGCTGTTGAGCTGTTTCCGCCTAAATTTATTGGTGGTATTTTCGAGAAAACACGCACCATCTGGAAAAAATCAACACACAAAATTAAACGTCAGGAGCTATAAAAATGGGTAAACAAACGCGTAGCCTTTTGATAAAGCTGCTGGGATCGGCACTTATATTGTGGATTTTGTTTCGGTTGATTGATTTCAAAAAAGCAGAATTTGTGGAAATTTTGAAGCAAATGAACCTGCAATATTTTTTGCTATCGCTTTTTGGTGTTGTGATTGTGTTGGCCATAAAAAGTTTTCGTTGGCAGCAAATAATTAAAAATGAGGGTTATAGCTATTCTCTTAAAAAGGCTTTTGGCGCCTATATGGCTTCATTTACCATCGGCATCATTACGCCGGGACGTATTGGCGAAATTGCCCGCCTCTATTATCTGCGCGAAGACTGCGAGATTAGCTTTTTGGTGTCGTTCAGGACGATTGTTATCGACCGTATCTTCGACCTTGGAGTGCTGTTTATGCTGGCGATTGCCGGGCTTTTTTATTACAGTGGAATACTTCCCGATCAGATTTATCTGGCTGTTCTAGTGGGTGTTTCAATATTTTTTGCAGGACTTTTCACCGCTGATTTCGTTTTGAAATTGTTGCGCAAAAAGGAGAAGTTAGGCCAAAATCAAATCATTCTTTTTATTCACGAAAGCATCAAACAAGCTGTTGATCGCCGTGCTTTCAAGCTTTGGGCAATCACACTGGCAGCTTACCTGGCTTTTTATTATGCGCTGGCTTTAATTTTTAAATCAGTGAATATTGACCTACAAATAATTGATATTGCGCTGATATTTAGCGTGGTAGGTCTTGTAACTATCTTGCCTATTTCCTGGGCCGGCTTTGGAACGCGTGAAGTAAGTCTGGTTTATTTGTTGGCATTTTATGGCATTCCTGCCGAAACTGCCATCACTTTTTCTTTGCTTCAGTTTGCTGCGTTTTTCCTTTGGGGAAGCCTGATTGGCTTGATATTTTGGTTTGCCATGCCCATTTCGCTCAAGCAAATTAAAGAAGACAGCCGCTTGGTGAAGCAACTCATCAGCCGTAAAAAAAAGACGGATTAAACTAGTTTTGCATCAGTTTTAAATTTCCAATCGAGTTTACTAAGTGCCTGTTTTATAGTGGGTAATTCACAATCCATGGGCAAAAAGGCATTGGGTTTTAGGTAGTGCAACTGATGGGTTTTCTTGAACAAGTTTTCGCCGCCTCCGGTAATATTGAGCATAATTATAGCATCTTTTTCCACCAGGTTTTCTTCTAAGGCATTGATAAGCGAAGCAACTGCAATAGCCGCTGCCGGGTGCAAATCATTTCCTTCGGTTTCCTGGAAAAGTTTGTTGGCAGCTTTGGCTTCGGCATTGGTGGCCGACAGTACCATTCCGCCGGTATCGGTTAGTGCATCGAAAAGCCCACCAATAATAGGATAAGGAGGTTTGCGATTCGACAACACTTTGGCGTCAATTTCAACTACATGTCTGCGCGCTTCATCGCTTTCGTAAGGCAACATCTCGCGTGAGCAGGCATTCCAGGCATTCTGGATGGGCACAAAGGGATGGTTTTGAGAAACCATCAGTTTCATTTTGTGTGTGCCAAATCTACCGTCTTCAATCAGCCGCAGATTGGCTTCCCAGGCAGCAATAGCGCCGGTTCCGCTTCCAATAGCCTGAAAATAATAATCAGGAACACGTCCAATAAAAGTACTTGCCGAAAGCACCGTCGTTCCCATGCCATCGCGCCGGGCAACGTTTTTTGCGCCGCCTTCTGCATAAAAACCTTCCAGGCCAATGATTTGGTTCGATAGGTGAATGGCGTCAAAATAGTCGCTACCTTGTTCGGTGGCAAGCAGTTTTACGCAAGAATTTAAAGGGGCTTCAAACCAAAGTGCATCCAGGTTGTCTTCAGGAACGCACAGCAAAAGCGGAATTTTATTATCGGAACACACCTGCGCAAAAGCACGGGCAGTATTTCCGGCGGAAGCAACTACCAACACATCAGTGTATTGGCTTTCTGTCATGCGCCCACCAACAGCAAAGGCCTCAGTTTCTTTAAAGGAACAGCTGCGCATTAAAGCTCCTTTTTCGGGCCAATATCCACTAAAAGTGATGTAGAGGTTTTTTAACCCAAGCGCATTGGCCAAACCTTCGCTTTTGTAGGTCACTGGAGCCGATGAGCCTTTGAGCATCCGGTTTATTGGAAGCCAGTCGGCAAAAGTATATAAACCAAAGTCTTTTCCTTTGGGAATCAACTGTTTATTCTTGTAAATTGCCCGAATCAGGCTGTGTTTTTCCTCGCCGGGAGCATCAAGTATCCAGCCGGTATCCGAGAAAATATTTCCTGTAGCAATAGATTGCAACTGGTAGGCTGTTGGTGCGAAAGTGTCAGTCATAGTAGATTTAACTTATGAAGCCGCAAAGATAACAAAACTGTAAAATGCGATTGAGGGAACTTAGTGCAATATCAGCTGCTCCGGCAACTGCTGTAAGTCTTTGAGCATGAATAGAAAATAGCGTTTGACAGGCTTTCCCGAACGATAAATAGTGATGGTGTCTGCTGGAATGATTTCCCGAAAACTAGCGGAATAGATATCTTTCGGATTTACATAATCGCGGCTGTTGGTAAGGTACCAATAGTCGGCACCCATATTAAAACCGCCGCGTTCATTATTGATCCACAGGTACTTGTGTAGCTTTTCAGCTTTGCCCATTCCCAATACTTTCATGTCCAGCGGACGCGCCACATAATAGTCGATATGCGCCAAAGGAAACCAATTATTGGCTATAATTGCTGCATTGGCAGGCATTTCCCCATTTTCGATATGGGCAGAAATAGCTTCTTCAAAAGGAATGTCGAGACCACGCCAGCCAAACATATCGAGGCTAACGTCTTGGTCACCAAGTTTTTGGTAAGGATTTTTGTCGGGAATGGGAATAAGACCGAATTTAATCTGCAAACTGCCTATCAGCAGAATGGCAGCCAATAAAATTAAAGCTGCTTTGATACTTTTGGGAATGTTTGGACTCGAAATCTTTTGCAAGCTTGCAAGCCTGGCCGCCGCAATAAATATCAGCGTGTTGTAGCCCGGACTTGTCCAGTGAGGCAGTGTAGCTCTGAAAAGTGAAAAAAACAGGAAAATAATGATCAGCGGAAGCGCGGAAAAAATCAGCAATCTTTCCACCTTAATAGTAAGCTGTAGCTTTGATCGAAAAGTGGCAATCAAACCCAAAATAATTAGCACAAAATTGATGGGGTTATTATACAGAATTTGTCCGGCCAGTTCCGTAAAAAACAAATCAGGCCGCAAACTTCCTGCAAAAAGATTTACCCGCTCGCCCTGAAAACTAAAGCTGATAAAGTCGGTTTGAATGTTCCACCAAATCACAGGTATTAGCAGCAGCATCGAAATAAGCACAGCAAGGTATAAGCTCCATTTATTCAGCCATTTGCGGTCGTAAAACAAAATATATAAACCAACGCCAAGCCATAAAAATACCGAAGTGTATTTGGAGATAATCCCCAGTCCGGTGAACAAGCCGGCAAGCAGCATCCAACGATTTTGTGTGGATTCTGCGGTTGCTGAAAAGGCAGTGATAAAACCGTATAGGCTCAAAAACCAGAAAAAGTTTTGAGGCGTATCAGGTAAAATAAAAATTCCGGTGATTACAAAAGCGTAAACCGAAGCCGTATAAAGCAGTGCGGCGTATAATCCTGTTCTTTCGTCGGCGATTTTTCGGCCAATTAAAAAGACGATCAAGGTGTTGGCTGTCATTAAAACCACTGACGACAGTCGCAAGAACAACTCGCTGTCAAACAGTAAGTTAAGACTAAAAACCTGTATCACCCAACCTACCATCGGCGGGTGGTCAAAATGACTCCAGTCGGGAAACAGCGCGTAAGTCCAATAGTAAACCTCGTCATTGCCCAGTTCGATCCAGCCGGCAAAAAACACGCGTACCACAAAACTGACAAATAATAAAGTTATCAACTTTTTTGGAAGCGAGGTGTTAAAAAGGCGTTTCATCTTTTGGCTTAACGTATTTTTAGTTTGATGCTTATTCGGGCGTCAAAATTAAACATTCTAAGCGCACTTTTTCAGTGTCTTTTTGAGCTTGTGTCCGTGTTGGGTTTTTGCTTTCTGGTTTATTTGGAATGATTATGAGCTTTCCCGCCTCCTATAAAAACGGATGATCTCTTGAATGTTTAAAAGTTGTTTTACTGTTTTGAAGAATTTTTATTTTTAAAACGATAATTTTGAGGCGTTTATCTTTTTGTTAAGTTTTGAAAAAATTTGCCAAATAAATAAAATTGACTATTTTTGCTCTGATTCCAAATTTGAGACCAACTCTAAACCTGTCAATTTTGAGAATCTTGGGAGTTTAATAATTTTTAACCATAGCGTTTATGGATGCGTTCAGGATTTTTATTGTTGAAGATGACTTGCTTTATGGAGAAATGTTGCGTCGCCACTTGACGTTAAATCCGGACAATGAGGTCTATCTTTATAGAAATGGCGAAGAGTGTCTGAAGAATATGTATCGGGAGCCTAATATGGTTTCGCTTGATTACAGCTTGCCTGATATGTCGGGACTCGATATTATGCGTCGGATAAAAAAAGATTTTCCGGAGATACCGGTGATTATTGTTTCCGGACAGGAAGATATTTCTACGGCTGTAACCTTACTGCGCGAGGGTGCCTATGATTATTTTGTGAAAGATGATGACGTAAAAGACCGCTTGTGGAACGTGATCAAGAAAATACGCGAGAACCTTCAATTGCGCAGCGAAATCAGTTATTTGAAAGAAGAAATTGGTCGCAAATATGAGTTTAGGAATGTAATAAAAGGCAATAGTCCTTCTATTAAGCAGATATTCAGCCTCATAGAAAAATCAACCAAGACAAATATTTCAGTCTCTGTAACAGGCGAAACTGGAACTGGTAAAGAACTGGTAGCCAAAGCGATACATTATAATTCAAACCGTGCAAAAAAGCCTTTTGTAGCCATCAACGTTTCTGCCATTCCTAAAGAGCTGATTGAAAGCGAAATGTTTGGGCATGAAAAAGGTAGCTTTACTGGGGCAGTAACACGCAAAATCGGGAAGTTTGAGCAAGCCCATGGCGGCACCATTTTTTTAGATGAGGTAGCCGAGATGGATCTGAGCATGCAAACCAAGTTGCTACGCGTGCTGCAGGAGCGTGAGTTGACCCGCGTCGGTGGAAACGACTTGATAAAAATAGACATCAGATTGATCGTAGCCACCAACCTCAACCTGGCCGAAGAAGTAAAAAAGGGCAATTTCAGGGAAGACCTTTATTACCGTTTGCTGGGTATGCCTATCGAGCTGCCACCGCTGCGCTACCGCGGGAACGACATTATTTTGTTGGCAAAACATTTTGTTGACGAATTCTGTCAGGAGAATAAAATGAAGAAACTTAGCATCACCGAATCGGCGCAACAAAAAATGATGCAGTATCCCTTTCCGGGTAATGTGCGCGAACTCCGTGCGATAATCGAGCTGGCCGCAGTGCTCACCGATACTGACAAGATTGACGAGAGCCACATTAGTTTTAATGCTGTGGATGCAGCAGAAAACCTTTTGATGGAAGAAAATACCCTGGCCGAATATAACCGTAAGATTATCAGCCATTACTTGCAAAAGCACAATAATAATGTGCTTTTGGTCGCAAAAAAGCTCGATATCGGGAAATCTACCATTTACAGGATGATAAAAGAAAAACAAATAGTACTATAAATGTCAGAAAATCTAGAACTTTATCACCTGGATAAATTGATTGGATTCGTGGGAGACGATCCGGCTGCTATAGCAAATATGGTTGGTATTTTTTTGCAAACCACACCTGAATTGCTCGAAACGATCAATGAAAGCTTCAATCAAAAATATTCAGAGAAAATTGCAAAAGCTGCCCATTCCCTAAAGCCTACGCTGGATGTTTTTGGAATCGATAGCCTGCATGCAACCATAAGAAGGATAGAACAGAAAGCTCGTACTGAAGAGTTTGATAATGAGTTATTTGAATTGATCAACAAACTCAATATAGTACTTGAAGAGGTTTTTAATAGTTTGAAAATAAACTACTTATAGTTTTTTAACATTTGGCGCTTCTTGAAGGTTTTTTATTGCCTTTGAAGTAGGAAATACTCCTGATTTAGGCAAGTCAATATGCTATTCCTGCTGGCTTATCCTAAAATAAAATACACTTTTATTGGTGGCAAAATTTTGATAGCCGGAAACAAAAATAGCCTTCATCGGTTATAAAGATAGGCTGTTTAAACCATGACTTTCGTTAAAGAATTATTATCTTTGCAGCCTTATTTAAATACGGTCTAAATAGGAAAAATCAATGAGTGAAAACACAAATAATAATATCCTTGAGGAAGTAACAAGCAGCGAATATAAATTTGGTTTTTTTACCGATATTGAAACTGATCTTGCTCCCAGAGGACTTACAGAAGACACCATTCGTTTTATTTCTGCTAAAAAGGAAGAGCCTGAATGGATGCTCGAATTTCGATTGAAAGCATTTCGGCACTGGCTCACTTTGAAAGTGCCTGAATGGGCACACCTGCACTATCCAGAGATAGATTATCAGGATATCCATTACTATGCGGCTCCCAAAAAGAGGCCGCAGCTTGAGAGCCTCGATGAGGTTGATCCTGAGCTTTTGGATACCTTCAAAAGACTTGGCATTTCGCTCGATGAGCAAAAACGCCTCAGCAATGTTGCAGTGGATGCAGTAATCGACAGCGTTTCGGTCAAAACTACTTTTCAGGCTACGCTGGCCAAAAAGGGCATTATCTTTAGCTCTTTTAGCGATGCAGTGAAAAATCATCCCGAACTCGTGAAAAAATACATGGGTACGGTAGTGCCATACACCGACAACTATTACGCAGCACTTAACTCGGCAGTTTTTAGCGATGGTTCCTTTTGCTTTATTCCGAAAGGTGTCCGCAGTCCACTCGAGCTTTCAACCTACTTCCGAATTAATGCAGCCAATACCGGCCAGTTCGAGCGCACCCTGATTGTTGCCGAAGAAGGTGGTTATGTAAGTTATTTGGAAGGCTGCACGGCGCCTCAACGAGATGAAAACCAGTTGCATGCTGCGATCGTCGAAATTATTGCCATGGACGATGCGGAAGTGAAGTATTCTACTGTACAGAACTGGTATCCAGGTAATAAAGAAGGAAAAGGAGGCGTATATAACTTCGTCACCAAGCGCGGATTATGCAAAGGCCACCGCTCAAAAATATCCTGGACGCAGGTAGAAACCGGTTCAGCAATCACCTGGAAATATCCAAGCTGTGTGCTGTTAGGCGATCACTCTATCGGTGAGTTTTATTCAGTAGCCGTAACCAACCATTTTCAGCAGGCCGACACCGGCACCAAAATGATTCATATCGGCAAAAACACCCGCAGCACAATTATTTCCAAAGGAATTTCTGCCGGGAAAAGTAACAACAGTTACCGCGGCTTGGTCAAAATTATGCCGGGTGCTACCAATTCGCGTAATTTCTCGCAGTGCGACTCGCTGTTGTTGGGCAGCCGCTGCGGTGCGCATACTTTTCCTTTTATCGACACACGCAACCATTCGAGCATAGTAGAACACGAAGCTACCACTTCTAAAATTTCTGAAGACCAGCTTTTCTATTGCAACCAGCGGGGTATCGACACCGAAAAAGCAATTGGCCTAATCGTAAATGGTTACGCCAAAGAAGTGCTGAACAAACTGCCAATGGAATTTGCCGTTGAGGCTCAAAAACTGCTTGCAATCACTCTTGAAGGCAGCGTTGGTTAAACTTATTGAATTAGAAAAATACCCTAAAACTAAAGTAATGTTACTCAATATAAAGGATTTAACAGTAGCCATCAATGGCAAAGAAATTATCAAAGGACTAAACCTACAAGTAAATAAAGGTGAGGTTCATGCCATAATGGGTCCCAATGGTTCCGGAAAAAGCACCCTCGCTGCTGCCATCACCGGGCGCGATGGTTATGAAGTTACAAAAGGAGAAATTTGGTATAAAGGCCAAAATATTGTTGGATTGGAAGCCGACGAACGTGCCAATATGGGCATCTTTTTGAGCTTTCAATATCCTGTGGAAATCCCTGGCGTTAGCATGACAAACTTTATGCGCACCGCTCTCAACGCACAACGCGAATACAGAGGTCAGCCCAATATTCCCGCAGCTGAGTTTCTGAAATTGATGGAAGAAAAGAAAAAGCTGGTGGATATTCATGCGAAGCTCACGAAACGTTCAGTAAATGAAGGCTTTTCAGGTGGAGAGAAGAAAAAAAACGAAATATTCCAAATGGCACTTTTAGAGCCAACACTTGCCATACTTGACGAAACAGATTCCGGCCTGGATATCGATGCCTTGCGCACGGTAGCCAAAGGCGTGAACGAATTGAGATCTTCAGAAAATGGTTTCGTGGTCATCACACACTATCAACGCCTGCTCGAGTATATCGTCCCGGATTATGTGCATGTGCTATCCGATGGAAAAATCGTGAAATCCGGCACTAAAAACTTGGCTTTGGATCTGGAAGAAAAAGGATATGAGTGGCTCAAAGAAGAAGCTGCAGTTTAAAAAGGAGAAGATATGAGTATGGAAAAAGATACGCTTCAGCAAACACAAACGCTGGATGAAATGCTGATCGGCCAGTATCGCCAATATAAAGAACTGATCTCGGAAAATGATACACCTCACCTACGTCAAATACGTGAAGATGCTTTTCAAACCTTTGAAAAAGAAGGTTTTCCGCATTCCGGAACTGAAATGTGGCGTCATACCGATGTGGATGCACTCACAGAGGATAATTATGTTCATGAGCTGAAAGCACCGGTTGTTACTGAAAATATTGAAGATATCTTTCAGTGCGATGTGCATGATTTCGATACCGAAACAATTTCGATGCTCAATGGCTGGTACACCAGCAAGACAGGCGATTTAAAGACAATGCCTGATGGCGTTGTGGTTGGAAGTATCAGTGCCGCCATGAAAGCATATCCCGAACTTTTCGAGAAACATTACGGAAAAATTACCGGAAGTGAGAGCAATGGCTTTGTGCAAATTAATACGGCCATGATGCAGGATGGCGTTTTTATTTGGGTGCCGGATGGTGTGAAAACCGCTAAAACACTGCAAATCATCAAAATTATCAACCGGAAAGAACAGCTTTTTGTACAAAGCAGAAACTTGATTATCCTCGGAAAAAATAGTGAGCTAAGCCTGATGCACTGTGATGATAGCGTAGATCATAACGCCAGTCTGGTAAATACGGTCACAGAATTTTTTGTGGACGAAAATGCTCATCTTGAGCTTTATAAGCTGCAAAATTTGAATGATAATTCAGCGCTTATCAACTCCACTTTTATAAAGCAAATGGCCAACAGCACCATTAAAACCAATACCCTCACCTTCAACTGTGGCCTGATTCGTAACAGTATTCACGTGAAACTGGATGGACAGGGTGCTCATGCTGATGTGTTGGGTTTGTATTTGATGGACAAAGAACAGCATATCGACAACCAGATTCGTATTGATCACAATGTGCCAAATTGTACCAGTAATGAGCTGTTTAAAGGAATTTTAGACGATGAAGCATCGGGCGTTTTCAATGGTTATATTTATGTAGCACGTGATGCTCAACAAACCAATGCATATCAGAATAATAACAATATTATGCTGAAATCGACGGCCACGATTAATACCATGCCGTTTTTGGAAATTTATGCCGACGATGTAAAGTGTAGTCATGGTGCCACGGTGGGGCAACTCGATCAGGAAGCGATGTTCTATCTTCGTTCGCGCGGCATCAGTGCTGACAATGCGCGTATGCTTTTGTTGTATGCTTTCGCTGCGGATCTTATCAACGAGATTTCCATCGAACCGCTTCGTCAACGCATTGATGACATGGTGAAAAAACGCCTTCGCGGAGAGCTTTCTGTTTGTGATAAATGTGTATTGCATTGCGGCACACCCGATAAAGAATACCATTTTGACATTGATTTAAGCCAAATCTGATGACGAAATTCACTGCCGGTGATATGTTGGACTTGCGCGCGCAGTTTCCTGCCCTGCACCAAAATGTGTATGGCAAACCGCTTGTATATCTTGATAATGCTGCCACTACTCAGAAGCCGCAGTCAGTAATCGACAGAATTGTAGCTTATTACAGCAACGAAAACACCAATATTCACCGCGGCGTACATTATCTAAGTCACCAAGCTACAGAGGCTTACGAAAATGCCCGAATAAGCGTTGCCAGATTTATTAACGCGGCTGAGGCACACGAAATCATTTTTACCAGAGGCACTACAGAATCCGTTAACTTATTGGCCGGCAGCCTGAAACAATTTTTGCTCCAACAAGGCGACAGTGTTTTGATTACGGGCATGGAACACCATTCAAACTTAGTACCCTGGCAGCAAGTTTGTTTCCAAAACAAGGCAAAGCTGCTCGTAGCCAAGCTCACCGACAAAGGCGAAATTGACCTGGAACAATTCAGCCAACTTTTGGCACAAAAGCCTAAATTGGTGGCTATAACGCACATTTCGAACGCGCTGGGGACTATCAATCCGGTGAAAGAAATGATCCACATGGCGCATGAGCAGGGCATTCCGGTGCTGGTAGATGGCGCACAATCTGTGGCACATACCAGCGTGGATGTACAGGATTTGGACTGTGATTTTTTTGTGTTTTCAGGCCATAAAATGTATGCACCGATGGGCATTGGCGTTTTATATGCCAAAACTGACTGGCTTGAGAAAATGCCGCCCTGGCAATTTGGTGGCGAGATGGTCGATCAGGTGAGTTTTGAAGAAACTACTTTTAACCGGCTGCCTTTTAAGTTTGAAGCCGGAACGCCCAATGTGGCGGGAGTTTTGGGACTCGAAGCCGCGATGAAATTTATCAGGCAGTATGATATGAAATCAATTGAAACCTACGAAAATGGAATTGTACAGCAAGCTTTAGAAATGCTTCAGACAATCCCGGGAATGCGTTTTATTGGCGAGGCTGCCCATCGCGCCGGCGTGATTTCCTTCGTGGTTGACGGGACACATCCAACTGATATCGGTACTTTGGTGGATAAAATGGGTGTGGCAGTGCGCACCGGACACCATTGTGCACAACCGGTGATGACGCGCTTTGACGTGCCGGGAACAGTACGTGCCTCTTTCGCTCTTTATAATACAGAAGAAGAAGTAGAAAAATTGGTAAAAGCCGTTGAAAAGGCGGTTAATATGTTACGCTAAGTGCTTGATATCAAGCAAAAAAAATAGAATACCATGACAATTGCAGAAACACAACAAGAAATTATTAGCGAATTTTCGATGTTCGATGATTGGATGGATAAATACAATTACCTCATCGAAATGGGCAAAGATATGCCCAAAATTGATGAACGCTTTAAAACCAATAATCACCTTATCAGCGGTTGCCAGTCAAGGGTTTGGCTGCATTCTGAGTTAAAAGAAGGTAAGATTAGTTTTACAGCCGACAGTGATGCGGTGATTACCAAAGGCATTGTAAACCTGTTGATTCGTGTTTTTTCCGGCCATACGCCTGAAGAAGTTTTAGAAGCAAATACTGATTTTATCGATCAGATTGGACTTAAAGAACATTTGTCGCCAACACGTTCTAACGGATTGGTTTCCATGCTGAAACAGATGAAACTTTATGCACAGGTTTACAAACTAAAACAAGATAACTAAGCTTTAATATCATGTCAACAATAGATAAAACAAAGATTGAAAAGGATATTCTTACTGTTATAAGAACCATTTACGATCCTGAAATTCCGGTAAATATTTATGACTTGGGTCTGATTTACGAAATCAACGTCAACGCTGAGGCTGATGTGCATATTTTGATGACACTCACAACGCCCAATTGTCCTGTGGCTGAGAGCCTTCCGCTTGAAGTGAAACAAAGAGTGGGCGATATTGATGGCGTAAAAAGCAGCGAAGTTGAGCTGACCTTTGAGCCGCCTTGGGATGAGGATATGCTGTCGGATGAAGCAAAGCTGGATCTTGGTTTTTTGTAAACCAGGAGCTTCTCACAGCTTGACAATCCTGATTGCAGGCTTCTTTTCGTAAATTTGACTTTCATGCTAAATCGGCCAGGCCATGTCTTTACTCTCTAAAATTAATGATCCCGCTGACCTCCGAAAACTTTCGCCGGCGCAGTTTCCTGCATTGGCAGAAGAGTTAAGGTCGTATATTTTAGATGTAACTGCGGTGAATCCCGGTCACCTGGGTGCTTCGCTTGGCGTGGTGGAACTCACGATAGCACTGCATTTTTTGTTTGACACACCGCACGACAAGCTGATTTGGGATGTGGGTCATCAGGCTTATGGCCACAAAATTTTAACGGGTAGAAAAGCTGACTTTTACAGCCTGCGCAAATTGGGTGGTCTGAGTGGTTTTCCGGTAATGGCCGAAAGTATTTTCGATGCTTTTGGTACCGGCCACGCTTCAACTTCTGTTTCGGCGGCTGTGGGTATGGCGGTGGCGGCCAGATTAAACGGAAAAACCGATCAACAACATATTGCCGTTATCGGCGATGGCGCCATCACCGGCGGTATGTTTTTCGAAGCCTTAAACCAGGCTGGTGATAGTGGCATAAATTTACTTATCATCTTAAACGACAATGGAATAGCCATTGACAAAAGTGCCGGTGCCTTAAAAGATTACCTTGTCCGGCAGGCTGAAAAACATAGCAGTCAGGCCTTCTCCAACCCGCTTTTTGAAGCTTTTGGAATTGCCTGTAATGGCCCGGTTGACGGTCATGATTTTGAGGAATTATTGCCCGCCCTCGAAGCGGTGAAAGCCATGAAAGGTGTGCGCTTGCTGCACGTAGTTACCACAAAAGGCAAGGGTTTTGAGCTGGCAGAAAAAGATCAGGTGCGCTATCATGCTCCGGGGATTTTTGACCGGCTAACAGGCGAGTTGCCGGATGCGCAGCCTGTCGAAAACAGGATTCCGCTTTATCAGGAAGTTTTTGGAGAAACATTGTTGCAACTGGCACAGCAAAATCCCAAGATTGTTGGCGTAACACCAGCCATGCCAACCGGGAGCCACCTTTTACCATTGATGGAAAAATTTCCTGACCGTTGCTTTGATGTAGGCATTGCCGAGCAACATGCGCTAACGCTTTCCGGCGGACTGGCAACGCAGGGTTTGATTCCCTTTTGCGTGATTTATTCTACTTTTTTGCAGCGTGCCTACGACCAGCTTATCCACGATATCGCTCTGCAAAAACTGCCTGTAGTGCTTTGCATCGACAGGGCAGGTCTGGTGGGCGAAGATGGCGCCACGCATCACGGCGTTTTCGATCTGGCTTATCTGCGTTGCATCCCGAATTTGATTATTGCTGCACCAATGGATGAAATTGAGTTGCAGCAGCTGATGTTTACTGCTTCCGAATTCCGCGAAGGTCCTTTCGTGATCCGCTATCCAAGAGGCAAGGCAACAAAAATAGATTGGAAAGTGAAACCGGAATATTTACCAATTGGCAAAGGAAGAAAGCTTTCCGAAGGAAAAAAGATCGCACTGATCAGCATTGGCCATCCGGGAAATTTCGTGCAAGAGGCACTAAAAACTTTGGCGAAAGAAAATATTTTTGTCAGCCATTACGATCTGCGATTTTTAAAACCACTGGATAATAAGTTGTTAGCAGAAGCTTTTGAGCAGCATGAAATTATTATGACGGTTGAAGACGGCGTAATAAATGGCGGTATGGGAAGTGCTTTGATGGAATGGGCGCAGGATAACGATTTCCGGAAAAAAATAATTCGGCTTGGTGTACCGGATCAGTTTATGCTACACGGTAAACCCGAGGAATTGCAACGGATATGCGGCTTTGATGCGGCGGGGATAGTAGAACAAGTGAAAGATCTGTTTATAAATTAAGCGCAGCAATTTATTTTAGCCTGTTGCTCGGCGTAGTCTGCAACTACGTCGGCTTTAGTTTATTACAAGGTTTACCAGTCTGATTCCGGGCGATTGATTCTTGCAAGATTTCAGTTTTCAATTCTAATGTTTTTAGTAAGATATGGTGGCCTAGTTGCAGAATAGGCCGAACTCGTGATGTGCCGCCAAAAAAGATATGCAGGAGGGTCGCTTCCAAGTTTAAGTTTTATTGAGCTTCAAGTTTTCTGGATTTTGGCGGTTATCGAAAAATGTTAGCAGATAAATTTTTTTGTTCTTTTTATCCACTTGATAAAAAAGCGCGTTGTTCTTGTCAATTATGGCTTTTCGGATATTTTTATGGCTATAGGAACAAATAAAAATAAACGGGTTTTTCTGAATAGCCTGAATGATTATTTTGGTTTTATTGTGAAACTGAGTTAGTTCGGCTTTGCTCCAATTCTTCTCCAGATAGTCCAACACCGAAAAAAAAGTTATCCTGGCTCTTGCCGACCAAACGATTTCCATATTAGAGGCCATATTTTTGTTTGGCTTCGTGCATTACATGTTCATGTGAGCAAACATTTTCTTGTTGAATATCATTTATTCCTTCTAAAATTGATTCTTGTACCTCTGTAGGGAGTTTTTCCCACCAATCTGTTTTGCTTTTCGTTTGAAGGATATTGTTTATTTCGATGAGCAAAGCGGGCTTTTCGGTTTTAATTATTCTCGAAACCAAATATAGTTTTAGAGTTTTTATGTCCATTTCATAATAAATTAACGATAAAAGTACAATTATTTGGGTAATGTTTTAGAAGGGCAATGATTTTCTTATTTTACTGTTTTTGCTAAATCCTCCTCGCTCGGAGTCTGCAACTGCCTTGTCTTTAGTTTATTAAAAGGTTTACCAGTCTGATTCCAGGCAGATTTATTCTTACACGATTTCAGTTTTCAAATTTAATGTTTTCAATAAGATATGGTGACTTAGTCGCAGACTAGGCCGAACGGAGCACAGGTCTGGAAACCTACGCCAAAAACGGCTGTTTGCATACGGGCACACATAAAAAAGCCATCCCAGATACAGCTGGAATGGCTTTTTAGCTGAAGAACAGCAGTATTGCTTAGTTCTTTAAAAATTTGTAGGTGTCTTTTCTACCATTGATGTTCACTTCAAGGAAATAAACTCCCTCACTTAGCGACGACACGTCTATCTGGCTATCAGAATCGGTTACAACATTGTTTATTACCTTCTGACCTATAATATTATATATGCTAATCGAGCTTATACTTTCAGGAGAGCTAAGGGTGATATAATTATTAGCGGGGTTGGGGTAAAAACCGAAATTTTTAGCAACGTTATTGGGAACACCCACCGTGTTATTATAAATTGCAAAAACACCCAGTTGCGCACAGTCATTGTTTACAGGGCCATGACTAGTATAAGCACCTGTCTCTAAATTAACAGAATAAAGTCTATTTATACCACTTCCGTGGTATCCAACAGTATATAATATTCCGGTAGCCGGATCAAAATCTGCATCTTGCCCAAACACTACGTTCACACCAATGGATCCTATCGAGGTGCCTTGACCGGTTTCGAGGTTAATGGAGAAAAGTACATCAAGTCCGTTATCAAGTGCATACGCTTCTCCTTCGTTATTGATTGCCAGCCATGTACCCCTTGGAAAGCCTGTCAAACCAATGGATGTAAGCTCGGCAGTTTCGAGGTTCACTGAATATAATTCAGTTACATCACTGCTTGAAGCAATGGCATACATCGTATTGTTAGCGTGGTTCCAGGCCAAGCCTGTAGGAAGTTGAGAAAAGTCCTGAAAAATACTCACTTCTCCTATCTCAGATTCTACGCCGGTATTAACATTTATCTTGTTAAGGGTAACCCTATGATTTGAAAATCCTTCTATACTCCATCCATAGAGACTGCCAAATCCATCCAGTTCTCCGGCATAAAAAGTAGATGAAACGGGATTGATAATGTCCAGGTTGTAGGGGCCGGCAATAGGGAATGTGCCAAATCCTTTCTCGTTGCATAAGCCAGACAACTGTACGGCATAAACTGTGCCGGGATCAACGATTTTGTTATAGCTATTTTCTCCATTTTCGAGTTCCATAAAATGGGTTCTTAGCAAAGCCCGCTCCGCTTCGGTAAAAAGATCAACTGGTTCCGCGCCTTGTGAAGCACCGGCTATTTCCAGGCGTTCCAATAGTTCATCTAAATTAGGTGTATTGGTATTCTGAGCATTAACAGCATGCCAGAATGGAATAAGGAAAATTAAAAAAAAGGTAATTTTTTTCATAGTAATTTTGTGTTGAAGTTTAAAAAGATTTTAAGTGTTGTTGAGTTTGAAATTCGAGTGAAGCATTTTCATAAATCGCTGTGAGGCATTTTCTGAAGATTATTTCACGATTATTCGTTTTACCATACTGTTATACTTACTCCTGACTTTGAATAGGTATATCCCGGGAGTCCAGTCTTTAACATCAACGCTATGCATGTTTGCATCAGGTGCTGATTTGTGTACCAATTGACCCATGAGATTGAAGATGCTTAGTTCATCAATTTTTAAATCAGCATTGAGATATATGTGTTCACTCGACGGATTGGGATAAATATTAACAGTGCTTTCATTCAGTAGATTGCTTTCAACATCAGTTGTGATGGAAATAGGTGCCATCTCACTTTGTAGTACAGTTCTGTCGTTATCGTCCTGAACAAATATTACTACAAGCAGATCAGTGGGGTCCTCCATGAATGTTTCACTCATGTTGTAAGTTTCGGATAGCGTTACCACACTTCCTGCATTTATTGCCTCAAGTGTGGTTCCATTAGCATCCGGAAGCATCTTCATAAGTACATTGTAAAATTCAGTTTCTCCATTAGAGCCGGTATTGCCTGTGGTAGTTTTCTCAACAATGGCAATATGAGCTTTTAATCCGGCAGCAGCAGCTTCCAGCGCGGTAATATTTGCTTCCACAATAACCGTATTGTCGTTTAAAATAACAGCAGTAGCGATTTCAATATTTATTGCAGCAGGTATTCCCAGATGCCTATTGTAAACCTTTTGAGTCATCCCGGCGACCCATTGTGACTTTGAATTAATAAAAAGTTTAGGTGCGGCATTGTTTTCGTAGTAATCCGTTCTTACCCTGCATTCGGGGATATAATAAGGATCACCGACACCGGGCCAGTCCACCTGATATTTTATCAGGCTATGTGTTAAAGGATTTCCTGCCAGAACCGCATCCAAAGCCGGATTCTGAAGCGCACACGGATTGCAAGTTGAGCTTGTAAACTCTTCGTAAAGCGGTTTTTTGAAAACTACCCCTTCCATTATCTCCATTGAAGAAGAAGCCATATCGTTGTCTGTATTTTCATCGTTCTCGAGCGATGTTTCCAGAAGGACTGTATAAACCCCTGTAACAGGAGTCCATTCCGGAAAGTACAACTCACGACTCTCAAGAGGTGACACATCCAAAACATTCATACTATTGCTGTAAACTACAGCGGAGGTTGCGTCTAAAATATCCATGCTCGCATTGAAAGATACCGTTTGAGTACCTTTATTGCTAACCATACCAATTGGTTTAATTTTATTGATATTACCGGCATAAGGAGGCACCAAAACCTGGGTGGCTTCGGCATCATAAGTTAATCTTTCAAACAACATTATATTATCAATGTTCCATGAAGTGATGTCTATAGATCTACCACTAAAAGTAAATGCCAACTGAAAACTGTATGATCATACATCTTCATTATCGATAGGAACATAGACTGTTTCAGGACTAATGCTTGTGGTAACATCAACAACCCAAACTTCATTCCAGGTGATTCCATCGCTGGTTGTTTCTACCTTTATGGAATACCCTCCCTTGTAGTTGTATAAAAAATGATTGAACTGCAACATTAGGGGTACACCGGGAGTGGCTGGTATAAAGGGCGTAACCAGCCTGGATTGTCCGTTAAATGCCGGTTGTTCAATAAAAACCGCTTCTGGCACATTGCCTCCGGCCATGCAACTTGAATCTATCGCCCAGTTTGCTTCTCCGCCTCCTTGAATTGTCCAACCGGCAGGAGGAAATGTTGCTGCTGAAAAATCTTCGTAAAGGATATAAGATTTTGGGCTATGGATGGAGCGTTGCTCTTTTTGGCTAAGCCTTTCACTATTGTTCTGAGAAAAAGAGAAAGATGAAGATAGTAGTAATAATAGGACTGCTATCCAGGGGTAAAAAGTAAATTTTTTCATACGCTTTTCATGTGGTCTTGGGTGAAGTAGCATCAGATCCAAAAAAACAATTGTAACAGGCATTTCCATTACAAAGTTCCTTAACAAGGTGATGAACGATTCATTTACACAGCAAAGGTAGATTAATATTTACTGTATTTACCTCCATAATTAAGGGATTGGGTTTGTTAATTATAGATTGTTGATAAACTATTTCTTACAGCCGATAAATTTATGCGTTTTGTGATAAACTTTTCTGGAAACAGCACAATATTTAGATGCTTGGTAAAATCTATTTTAAATCGTTTTGAGCTTGAATGCTGTTTGCGCCAAATCCGCTATCTTTACGCCCAAAAATCACTTGCTTTTGAGAAAATATTACTGGCTAATTTTAATTTTCTGGCTTGCAGTTGCAGGAAAGGCTGCCGCTGTAGAAAATGCCACCACTTTTTCACAAGCTGATTTCGAGCTGATTTTGCCTCAGGTGTTGGTTTCGGATGTGGCTCAGGATATTGAAGTCAGGACGCGCGGAGAGCTTGTTGACCGGTTGGAAGGCCAAACAATTTGGGCTGAGTTTAATGGAGAACCACTCGAACTCGTTTTCGAGAAAAACCTGGCGGTAATTTCTTATAATTTCCCGGAAGAGGAACAATTGACGCTTTCCATCGATGGTTTTTATTGGGAGAAACATATCACGCCCATCCCGCTCTGGATGTCAATTCTTCCGCCTTTGATAGCCATTTTGATAGCCTTGTTGCTCAAGGAAGTTTACACAGCCTTGTTTCTCGGTGTTTTGAGCGGCACCACCATCATGTTTTATTACCAGGGTGCCGGTTTCTTTGTCGCGATTTTCAAGGGCTCACTGGCGGTTATCG
>Ga0265295_1001446_pt1 | contig 41787 bp, 35 predicted proteins | sample Munlansysbiofilm_FD_192503 | JGI IMG/M metagenome (GOLD analysis project Ga0265295, IMG submission 192503) | Leachate microbial communities from a municipal landfill in Southern Ontario, Canada - Methane capture system biofilm | ecosystem: Engineered > Solid waste > Landfill > Unclassified ... | reverse complement strand
ACAGATCTCCAAAAGCGTCAATAGTTGATCGCCTTGATGACGGAGAGCTGTGTTGCTGGAGCCCGTCCGGGCCTAGCTTGATAGACAGTGGACTTTCCCCTCGCTGGTGGCAGAAGGCACGGCAACGACAGAAGATCGCAAAGCGGGAAATGTTTGGTATTATTATTCACAAGTGTTCTAGTTCTTTGAAGATTGCGAGCAGGCACTCGGAGCGTGCGAAAGTAATCTTGGAATAGATCCACACTGACAAGGATGACTTGTATCGCTGCGTAGCAAAATTATGGTCGGATAGTGAACGCTACAGCATATCCTCTTTCGCAATAAACTGGAAAAAAGGTGAAGGCATGTCTATGAACTGCCGCAACGTTGTTTTATGGGTGTTTCTAGTTTTGTTCGCTTTGCCGGTACATCCATGTCTCTCACAAGTATTACAAGTGCGTGATTCCGCTCAGCTTAAAGCGGGGATAACCCAACTTAAGCCCGGCGACGAGCTGTTGATTTCTCCTGGGATATATCGCGGGTTTTCCTTGAAGAATATCCATGGAACTGCTGCCGCACCGATTATTATTCAGGCTGAAGATCCACACAACCCACCGGTTTTTAAGGGGGGTACTGAAGGGCTGAAACTCAGCAGTTGTTCCTACCTTAAATTTAAGAACCTTATTTTTCGAGACATTTCTACTAACGGCATCAATATAGACGATGACGCTAAACAAGCATTGTCACACCACCTAATCTTAGAACATATCCAGGTGTTGGATACCGGCGCCAAGAGCAATCAAAATGCGATGAAGTTGAGTGGAGTCACAGATTTTGTGCTACGCCAGTGCCGTATTGAAGGCTGGGGTGGTTCGGCGGTTGATCTGGTGGGGTGTAGTAACGGCATCATCGAAGATTGTGTATTCATTGGCAAGCAGGGCTTTCGTAGCGGTAATGGAATTCAGATCAAGGGTGGATCACACGCTATTCTGGTACAGAACAATCTGTTTAAAGAGGCGGGTCAGCGCGTGATCCAAATCGGTGGCTTGACTGGCAAAGCATATTTTCGTCCCGAAGTTGGGGACTACGAGGCAAAAAATATAACTATTGCTGGAAATACCTTCATTGGCGCAGAAGCCCAGATCGCCTGGGTGACGGCTCAAGACAGCCATGTCCACCACAATCTGTTTTTTTTGCCGGAGAAGTGGCTCGGGCGCATTTTGCAAGAAACGCAAGACAAGCAGTTCAAACCTAGCCAGCGTGGTGTGTTTGAGCGCAATGTGGTAGTCACCGACCAACGGGTCAAGGTGTTTTTCAATGTCGGTCAGGGGACTGAGCCGGGTAGTTTTGTCTTTCGCGAAAATTTATGGTTTCGGCCTGATACTGATAGTCGCCCCAATCTCCCTACGTTTGAAAAAGATGGGGTCTATGATGTTGATCCGATGATTCTCGGCACTGACTCTGGAGGGTTGCAGATAAATTCTGCCGCCCCGCAATTGCAACATATCGGCCCAACGGGCTACCAGTCTTGGCCACGTGGAGAAGATTTTGCAGATATTCAAGTGCCGGTGGTGAAAATACCAGAAATAACACACTCCAGCATGGACTGGCTTAAGGCTCTCATGAAATAGCTAGTCGTTAAATCAGGCATAGCTGGTCTTGGCGATTCAAAACCCCATCCTTGGCCTGCCTTAAATAGCTTAGTAGTTGAGTAAATGTTTGCGGTCTGCAATAGAGATACCCCTGAATAAATCTGCAGCCAGCAAGGTGTAGCACCGTTTTCTGTTCTTCTGTTTCAATCCCTTCGGCAATACATTTAATATTCAGCGCTGCGGCTAAGGTTAAAATAGCCGTGATGATTGGAGGAGTGCATTGGTTGGTGGAGAGATTGCGGATAAAAGAGCGATCAATCTTCAGGGTTGAAACAGGCAGAGTCTGCAGATAGCCAAGAGATGAGTACCCAGTACCAAAATCATCAATAGCGGTACCGACGCCAGCATTGGCCAGATCACTTAGGATGTCGACGGTGTTTTGCATGTTTTGCATGATACTATTTTCGGTGATTTCGATTTCAAGATAGTTTTGTTGCAACCCGCAATCTGAAGTGGTTTGCAAAACTTGTTTTTTGAAGCTGGTGTGATTCAACTGCTGCATTGAGATGTTTATCGCTATTTTAAGCCCTGTAAAGCCATTGTTTTCAAGCTGGCGTGTATCCTGACAGGCACGTTCTAGAACCCATTGTCCGATTTCGCAGATCAGGTTGCTTTTTTCCGCCAGAGGGATAAAGTCCCCTGGAAGCAGGAGGCCTTTTTGTGGGTGATCCCAGCGGATTAAAGCCTCTAGACCGATAACGCGATGTTCAAGAATGTCGACCTGTGGTTGGTAATATAGTTCTAACTCGTCGTTCTTCAGCGCATGCCGCAGCGCACTTTCCCGCTCTAATTCTGTTTCCCCCACGTATTTAAAGCGATGCTTGTAATAGCTAAAACTGTTGCGACTGTTTTGTTTTACATAACACTTTGCCAGATAGGCTTTGTGGATTAATTCCTCTTTTGAACGACCGTCTTCAGGATATATGACAACACCTATACTGAAGGTAAGGAGTACCTCCTGTCCTTGGTAATGTATAGGCACAGCACAGCCATCAATAATCTGCTGTGCTGCGGAAGCGGCGTCTTCGCGCTTACTTATATTGGGCAGCAGTAGCATAAATTCATTGCCGCTGATGCGTGCGAGGGTGTCTTCTTCACGCAGGCTTGCAATAAGGCGCTGGGTAACTTGCTGTAAAATTTTGTCCCCGGCGAGGTGACCTAAGCTGTCATTGATTGTTTTAAACCGATCGATATCCAGAAACAGAAGACCGATAAGGCTGTTACACCTTCGGGCCTGAACCATGGCCATCTTCAGACGGTCATGCAGAAGAGAGCGATTAGGGAGACCTGTCAGGTGATCGTGGTGCTCATGGTACTGAAGTAGAGCCTCGTTGCGTTTGTTTTTGGTTATATCGCGGATAACACCATAGACGCCCACAAATTCTGCATCCTGCTCTGTGCCTGTAGAAATGTAACTTCCTGAGGCAGATAGCTCTACGGGAATTGCACGGACTTCCACAAAGCACAGTTCATTATTATGGCGGTTGAGTAGGCGCAATTCCACGTTGTTGTCGGGAAAAGTGGCAGTATGCCAGCCATTGAAAACGTGATGAGCTTTTTCAAGGTCTTCGGGCAGGACTATTTCTGAGTAATGTTTTCCTATGAGGTTTTCTTCTACACACCCAAGTAACGAGTGCACACGTTGGTTGACAAAGGAGAAGTTCCCCCTCTCATCAAGCATGTAGATTATGTCAGGAGAGGTGTTAACGATGAAGCGGTGCAGCGCTTCAGAGCCCTTTAATTCATTATGGATATGTGCATAACGGTGCTGGGTTCTAGCATTGGTGATTTCTTTAGCCATTATTTTCAAGAGGGTTTGAGGCAGGTATGGCTTGGGGATGAAAACGCAGGCTCCGATACGCAGTGCCAGTGTGTCATGCTCAAATGTTGAAGTGTCACCGGTAATTATCAGGCGTATATGAATTTGATTGGCTTGAATATAGTGCACTATATCTAGGCCAGAACCATCAGACAGGCTTAGGTCGACAAGTGCCAGAGTGAATTCTTTCTTGTGTAATAGTCTAATAGATTCCTCTAAGGAAGCAGCCTGGGTTATGGAGTGCCCCAGAGGGGATAGCAGTTCGCATATGCTATGACGTGACCGCGGTTCAGCATCAATAATCAGGATGGATATCTTCACCTCGGGTATGTTTGTGTCAGGGGTACCTAGGTTTCCAGGGATGGTTTCTGCGTTTGATCCCAGATTTTGGGGCGCAGAAGGTATCTTTGGCATGGAGAAAATCTCCTTAAGCTTTACAGGTTAGGCGGAGGTCACTTCTGTGGCTGTAGTTGGTTGAAACGCTCATGCTAGAACCCGGGGGAGAAAAATCTGAAAACGGGTTCCGGTCTCCGCACTAGAGCAACTTATTTCACCGTCTATCTCATCTAGCAAATGTTTTACTATACTCAGACCCAGCCCTGAATGTCCTTGCTTCGTGCTGCGTACGGGCTGAAAAATATCTGCTAGGATCTCTTTATCTATCCCAGGTCCATTATCCCTGATCTCGATTTCTACGTATTGGCGCCGGTTTTTATATACCCTGTCCCTGGTTGTAACCCATACCTCTCCCTGCGAGGGCAGGGCTTCAGCAGCATTTTTTAGTAGGTTTATCAAAACCTGTTTCACGTTGCTGCCAACACTTGCGATGGGTTTGAGCTCTACAGCAAGATCCATGTTCAATTTCAGGTGACGAGGTTCAAAAAGCGTGCTGTAGAGTAATGCGTGCAGAGTATGGATCAATTCATTTATTTGAATATGACTTCTTTTCTGTTCTATCTCGACAGCGTGTAGGTCCTCTAATTCAGATACTAAAATTCCAACCCTGCCGATTTCGCCCTGGATAATTTTTATTTGTTCCCTGTTTTCTTTTGTCTCTAGCTGCTGGAACAAGAGGAAAAGATAATTATTTATGATTGATAGAGGGTTGTTGATTTCGTGTGGGACTGCACGACGGTTTGACGCAAGTTCAGCATCATACTTCTGTTCCCAGCTCTGACACTGCTCTTTTGTGGCGTCAAGTGCTGCGCCAGCGACTTGTCCTGCAAGCTGAAGCAGTGAGGGTACTGCGGAAAATTGTTGCCATTGGTGTAGCGAAAGGGGTGCAACAATGATTCCTTTCTGGTGCGCTCCAGATCTTAGGGGGATGTAACATAGAAACTTGCTGCCAAGCAGATTTTCGAGTTGGCGTTCCGGCACTGAAAACACACTCTTTAGTTCAGCGGGGCTGTAGTATGTTTTATCTTCCTGCACAGCTTTTAGAATGAGGTTGATTGCGCCCTCAGAACTTATTGAGACTTGGTGTAGTTCAGGGCGTGTTCCAAGATCGTCGTATCCATAAAGGGAGTTTGAAGTGTTCTCAGGGAACAGGAAGCACAGGTCCTGTATCCCGAACAAGAGATTTAAATTCAGACGCAGCTGTTGGCAGATTTTCTGTAGTTCTGCGTAGTTTTTAGGAAAAATTCTGCTTGAATGTACCAGCGCGTAATTTTTAATCTGTAGTCGCAGACTACGCTGTTGTTGCGCCTGACTTTTCTGCAACAACTCCGGGCCCGACACAGATAACGCAGCATCTTTCGAGGGGAAAAAATTGGTGATGATTGAATCAGTTTGTTCGCGAGCGCGCAGAGTAACCTTCTGGATAATGGCGTTATTGAGTCCAAAGAGCCGCGATGCTGCGTATATCACCTCTGCAGACCTGACATCCTGTGTATCACATAGAATAGAACTCAAGGCCAGAATACGTGCTAATGGGGAGCTCTCCAGTAGACTGTCAGGTGGGTGGGTCTGTGATTTGATTGCATCAGCTATAAAAGAGCATACCGTCGGGGTTATCTGCCAGTCCTGAATCACTTTGGCTCCAATTTCACTTGAAGTTACTTTGAAAAGATTATGTTCAAGACCTTCTGCTCTTCTTAATTCGAGGGCTATATCTACTTTATCCAGATAACGCTGGGTAAAATTGCTCAGCAGCGTCCATTGTCCAATTCGGTGTAACAGACCAGCTAAGTAAACCTCGTGTCTAGACGCATATCCTACCAAGGCTGCCATCTCTTCAGCAATATTGGCACACAGAACAGAGCGGTACCACAGGATGGTAACCGGCAGTTCCAACTGGCTGTTTTGATGAGTGAATATTTGTTCAGTAGCGCACAAAAGAGCGATCTGGAAGACAGGTTCGATGCCGATAACTACCAGTAATTGCTGCACATCCGATATTTTATTCCATTGGCGGAAATAGACAGAATTGGCAAGATTGAAGATTCTGGCGCAAACGATCGGATCCTGACGAATGATATGAGCTAAATCCTCAACCTCCACAACCGGTTGCGCAGAAAGCTGAATCAGTTCAAGCAGCGTATGGGGGATTGTGGGTAGGTTTTCCAGTCTGAGGTTATCATATTGATAATTAGTCATAATCATATCCACGGATCCACTACCACAAAGTGTCTTGGATCTGTTTGCATTTTTTCAGCTTTTATTTAGCAAGATTCTGGCGATTTTTTTCAAATGGGCGGGACGAAAGCTCCAAATATTTTCCCAGGCAGCTTTTTTTACAATGGGCAGCAGCGCACTTACGCGGTAGGACTCCCTGCGGTATTGCGCCGCAGTTATCCCCTTACTGAGCACTTTGTTGGCACTGCTGCGATACTTTGCCCCTTTGTGGCTGTGGTCCAGAATAATGTTGTGTCCAGTATCTAAAACGGGGACCGTTTCTACATGCCTGATTTGCTTGTTGTCGAGTTCCAGAATGATGATTGTGCTGGTGCGTTCAAACCGGTCCCAGTTCAGGGTATCTCCGTCATCCCAATAGACGCTGTTGGCAAGGAAGTTCCCGAGGGAGTAGGCGATAAAACCATGCTGATAGTGTTCTAACCCCTGCAGTACATGTGGATGATGACCCAAAACGGCGGTGGCACCCGAATCTATAAATCTGTGCGCTTGGTTAATCTGTTCTGGAGCTGGGAAACGAAAACGTTCTTCCCCCCAATGGGGTGCAAAGATCACATGATCGTGTGTTTGTTTTAGGTTGAGTATGGTCTGGGAGATTGCGTGTTCATCAAAAGAGGGGACTCCACTTTGTTCGGCTGTGGCAAAGCGTTCAACTCCGGTGGATGGGGAAACTGCAGCCAAAAAGGCAATACGGATATCGTTGATGGTGAGGGTGATTGGAGCACATGCCTGGGTTGCATCGAGTCCAGCCCCGAAAAACTTTATCCCTAACCGCTTGAGTTTTGTTTCGGTTTTCTCAAAGCCCGGGTTAAAAGCATCGAATGCGTGGTTGTTTGCCAAGGTTACCAGGTTTATGTGGGCATTCTGTAACGATTCCAGCTGCTTCTCAGTGGTGAAAACTCTGGGCTCAGTGGATATCTGTTGCTCTGCAGGCAGGGTACATTCGAGGTTAGCCAGCACCACATCGCAGGAAGAGAAAAGGTTACGTATTTGTGGAGACAGTGCTTCCAGACCTCTACCAGGGGTCGTGGAAGAGCGGGGTGTGGTCAGAAGTAGATCTCCAACGGCTGCAATACGTAAGGTATCTTTTTTGTCCATGGCCTTAAATATCAGTTCTCTTTGGGGCTCAAACCCGCATTGTGGGTATCAAACAGCGGAACCCACATGGATAGTGCTCCACCAAGCATATAGGAATAAATATCTGTCATGGACGCAGTTCGGGATAAAAGAAAGAGCTGCCCTCCCTCCTGAATCACACCTAGCAAGCCTGCTAGTATAACTGCAAGCATTACGTTAGAGCTAGTTTTATCGCGTATATCAAATCGCAGGCGCACAAAATATACAAAAGTTACTGAAAGTAGAACGGTTTGCACGAATAGACGCACGTGGTTAAGGCTAGCACCCATGGCATAGTGGTAAAGGGGGAGGAGTTCAACTCCTCGAGGCAGTTTCTGTACGAGTAGACTGGTGTTGAAGTGAAAATCAAAGGGAACTAAACCCAAGTACAAAATATATGTGACAGTGCCCAGTATCCCCAAATTGAGTCTGGTTTTCTGGGTAAGGCAGGTTGCCGAGCTGTGTAGAATCAGAACCGCGAGTAAAATGCCGCTTAAGTTTGCGGCCAGGTTGCTCAAATTCATAACGCGAGAAGCTATAAAAATTTTGCCTGCCTCAAGCACGAGAGCAAACAGGCTGCAGATAAAGGCAGCTCTGTACACTCCCATTCGGGTTTTGTCCCTTCTCCGCCATTGAGCGCTTAGAAGGGTAAATACCATGTACACAAGGATATGGGTTACCAGCCACCAATGCCATGGGTGATGAGAAAAACCAGCAATCACGTTGAATTCAGATGCCTTTACGCTGCGCCCTATCTGTGACAGCAACAGGGTGGGCATAAATGGAGCCATGGCATCAGCTGCGAGTAGACCGGCAAAGATCAGGGTAAGTAGATCAAGGGGGCTGTATCGACAGCGTGAGCGCAATTCAAGATTAATACGCCGCCACAGGGGCATCCCACACACGACACCAAATCCTGCACCAGTGATGCCACTAATGGTGTTCATGAGCAGATCGGTGATACTGGATGTACGCGATAAGGAGAATATCTGCAGGGTTTCAACCCCCAGACTGGTACAGAAACACAGGGCAAAGGTCATGGAAAAGGCACTCCATTTGCCCGCACCCTTCTTGCGAAGGGATGTCGCCATCAGAGCACCTAAGGGAATATACAGGAGCAGGTTGCTTAGAACATCGGAGCCACTGACGCGGGCATAGGGATTAACCGGCCAGGCATGCAGAGCTCGATTCAGAACCCAGGACGCATTGATCCTGGAACTGAAGTCATATGGCATCAGACTGGCGTAAACCAGCAACAGAAAGTATCCGAGGGTTAGCCAGACAAGGGCGGAATTGTCCCGGTTGTAAGATTTCATAGTGTGCGACACCCGATGTTTATTTAATGTTACCTGCTCGCGGTTCATGATGGATTATTGTAACGGCAATGTCTACCGATCTTGATGTGAAAAAGCTTAGGAGCTCTCTTGTGGATTGGCGGGAGTATGGTAGCCTGATTCCTATAGCTCCTCTGATTAAGGTTAGACATTATACATGCATAGCAAAAACTTACGCAAATACCAGCAAGCGGAGATCCAGTCTGTGGAATGTCCAATTGCAATGCATACCTTTGCTCGGTGTGCAACGCCTAAGAGTAAATGTGCAGAGGAGTACCTGCCATGCCCGGCATAACACTCAAAATGAAAATAGCCCGTTATCGAGAAATGTTGTTTTTACACAAGCATTTCAAAAGCTATTTTAGGGTAGTTCCCGCGGTGAATCAGGGGCTTGTAAGAGAGGCACAGAAAGTTCGGCATCAGGTTTACTGTGAAGAACTCAAATGGGAGCCGGTAAACGAAAGTGGCCTTGAGCGGGATGTCTACGATGATAACGCATTACACTGCCTGCTTATGTCGGTAAGCTCCGGACGGTATATCGGTAGCGTGCGTCTAGTCCTGCCTAGTCAGGGTGAGTCAGGTCAATCTCTGCCATTGCAAGAACTCTGCACCGGAACCCTCTATCCCGGATATCCGGATTTTGATCAGATGCAAAGAGGAGAATTAGCGGAAGTCTCACGTCTGGCGATAACCTCCGATTTCCGGCGCCGAAGAAACGAGGCTATGACACCAGTTCCTATGGATTTACCGGAAGACTACAGCAAACAGGGGCGCAGGCGTTTCCCCTACATACCTGTAGGGCTCTACATCGGCATGCTTGAGATGGCGTCATTTTACGGAATTAAAACTCTTTACATGCTAACAGAACCGATGCTGGCAACTCGCTTCAGTGCCCTTGGAGGCAATCTTGAACCTATTGGTGAAGTTATTGAACACCGGGGTAAGCGCCGCCCTTACACTATGAACGTGGATACGGTACTTAAGGATGCCAATATTTTTCTGCGCCCGTTGATCTGGACGATTCGTAAAGATGTAAAGGCATCTTTATCCCAAACACCGGGGATGCTCAATTCAGTTTGGTGTCCATCAAGAATGGAGCAAATGTGAAACCATTAAAAATTCTCAACGTGGTTGGTGCGCGCCCCAATTTTATGAAAATGGCACCTATCATTGAGGCTATTAAACACTACCCTGGCCACATAGAACAGCAGCTACTGCATACCGGTCAGCATTACGACGAGAAGATGAGCCAGTCATTCTTTGTTGATCTGGGTATGCCCAGACCCGACATCGATTTAGGTGTTGGTAGTGGTTCGCATGCCGCGCAGACCGCTAAAATAATGGTTGGCTTTGAAAAAGTCTGTCTGGAGCAAGCGCCGGATCTTGTGATTGTCGTAGGTGATGTTAATTCGACGATGGCGTGTACGATTACAGCCAAAAAACTGGGAATCAGGGTTGCACATGTCGAGGCGGGTTTGCGTTCCCGAGATATGTCAATGCCCGAGGAGATAAACCGGCTGTGCACAGATGTGCTGTGTGATTACTTGTTTACCACTGACTATCTGGCAGAACAGAATCTGGTGGCGGAAGGGATTGACAGAAAGAAGATTTTTTTTGTCGGCAATGTCATGATCGATACCCTGTTGAAGCACAAAAAGATCGCGGCTGGCCTCGATTTGAGTCGGAGGTTGGGGGTTCAGCCCCGTGGATATGCGACCCTGACCCTGCATAGACCTTCCAACGTGGATAACCCTGCGGTTCTAAAAGGTGTTTTAGAGGCGATAGCCCAGATTGCCAGAGATCTGCCTGTGATATTTCCCATCCATCCACGAACTAAGAAAATGGCCCAACAGTTTGGCCTGGAACATTATTTTAACACTGGGGATAAAGTTGAAGGCATCTGGATTACAGAGCCCCTTGGATATCTGGAGTTTCTTCACCTCAACATGAACGCCAGACTAGTTCTAACTGATAGTGGGGGACTGCAGGAGGAGACCACGGTTCTGGGAGTTCCCTGTATTACCCTGCGTGCAAATACTGAAAGACCGATCACCTGCGAAAAAGGGACGAATGTTTTGGCAGGCAATAAAAAGGAGGATATCTTGCTCCGAGCAGAGCATATTCTTGCCGCTGATGTCGCAGGTCAAATTCCAGAAAAATGGGATGGTAAGGCGGCAGAACGCATAGTAGGGATTTTACTCCAGATACATAGCGGAGAGCTTAGATGATGCCTCCAGAGGGGAAACTCTCCCTGCAAGAAGAGCTCAGGCAACATCGCTGGTACTGGTTAGCGCTGCTTTTGTTGCTTGGCATAGCCTATCGCAGTGTGATCCCTGGGATGGTGGCGGATTGGAACAACGATCCAAATTATTCGCATGGTTTTTTGGTCCCCCTTGTGGGGGCGTTTTTTATTTGGCAGCGTTGGCCCGATCTCAAGAATACTCCAGTGCGGCCTCAAATAGGTGGGCTGTTAGTTGCCGTAGCCGGTCTGGCATTGTTGGTTATGGGGTATGCAGGAACTGAATATTTTTCCATGCGTATATCACTGGTTGTGGTTTTGACGGGTATTGTTCTCTTTTGGTGTGGCGGTCAGGTGTTTAAGAAACTTGCGTTGCCCCTTGGGTTTCTCGCGTTCATGGTGCCACTGCCCTACATCGTCTACGATTCCATTGCTTTTCCTCTTAAGCTCATGGTGGCAAGATTCTCGGTATTAAGCCTTAAAGCACTGGGCATCGTTGTGGTGCGTGAGGGTAATATCATTCATTTCCCGCAAACGGTTCTGGAAGTTGCCGATGCGTGTAGTGGGTTGCGTTCCCTGATGTCTCTGCTTGCTCTGGCGGTTGCCTATGCGTTTGTGGCGCATTCATCGACACTTAAAAGATGGATTATTATTTTATCTGCCATCCCCATAGCAGTTGTGACAAATATGTTCAGGGTAATTGTTACTGGGGTGTTGGCGCAACACTACGGAGCCGCAGCGGCAGAGGGGTTTTTTCATGAATTTGCCGGCTTGGCAGTGTTTGCAGTGGCGATGCTGCTACTTTTTGCGTTGGGATTTTTGCTGCGACGCTGGGGGAATTCATGAATAAACTACGGTTTTATGCGGTTTATTTACTTTTGGCGCTGACGGTTGTATTTTTGGGTTTTCACAGAGATGTCAAGATCCCTGCGGCACTCCCTCTAGAGGGAATACCGTATGTCCTAAAGGACTGGGTTAAGATTGATGAGGTGTATTTTAGTGAAGCGGTACTCAGACAATTACGTCCGACGGATTATCTGTATCGCGTATATAAAAATGAGCAGAACCAGCAGGTGGCTTTTTACTTAGGCTATCATGGTGGAGGGCCGGATAGCGGACCTATCCATTCGCCCAAACACTGCCTACCTGGCAGCGGTTGGAGGCCGCTTACGCAACAGATAAGGAAGATGCGCATCGGTAACGAAGAAATTCAGTGCGTAGAGGCTGTTTATCAAAATGGAGACAGTCGAGAGATGTTTTTATACTGGTACCAGGTCAAAGGAGAAACGCTGACCAGCGAGTATATGTTGAAACTCTCAGAAATAGTCAATTCTATCCTGTACCGCAGGCGCGATTCTGCATTTGTGCGGATATCTACAACCTATCAGTCGAACCAAGTGATGCAGTTGGAATTAGTAGAGCAGTTTGTACGTGACTTTTATCCTGCAATACAGTCTGTTCTGCCTCATTAGAACCGATCTGGCGCCTAGCAGAACCAAAATAAAAATATCCGGTTCAATCTTTTTGGGTCTGTACTTCATACGCTGCAGCATTCAGGCTCGCCCACAAGCTTTTTGCACTGCATTGGGTAGAATCTTTTACCTCACCTGGTTTTGGAGCGGTTGATGTTACAGTTAATTCTATCGCTGACTGTAGTTTTTTTAGCCACGGCGTATATTCTGCTGGTTTTGATAAGACATTGGCAGACATCCTCACTAGGAACCCTTGTTGGTCTAGCCGCCTGTGTGGCCCTGGAACTGGGCGACTTGCAGGCTTTGCTCCACCCGGATCAATTCTTGCTTTGGAAGCACGCAACTCTGGTGGCGGAGACTTGTTTGCCCGTAGGATGGTTGTGGTTTGGAGTAACGTATGCTGGTCAGTGGCAGCGCGGTGAGGTGAGTGCTTGGGCGAAACTACTGCTCTGTGCTGCCCTTGCTTTCCCACTGGTTGCGCTGTTTATCTCTTCAGCACAGCTGCCGCCGCTATATTATTCCCCAGATTTTGCTGAAGAAAAAATTCTTTTCCTCCTCCCCGCTGGCTATTGGCTATATGCGGTTCTGATGAGTGCACTGGTTATTGCGTTGTTTTATCTTGAACGCACTTACGTGGCTCTTGCCCGCCCTGACCGGTGGCGGGCTAAGTTTGAAATAATTGGTGTGGGGTTGGTGCTGGCGGTGCTGATTGTCTATTACAGCCAGGCACTGCTCTACCGTTCTTTGGATATGAACCTGATTCCGGTTCGATCTGCATGCCTGATTTTGGCGCTTGTATTTATGGCGTATAGTCGCATTTATCGCGGAGAAGTCCTGCGGATAGAGGTCTCGCGCACTGTAGCTTACCGTTCCGTGGTCTTTTTTGCGGTAGGGTTTTATTTAATCGCTCTGGGGCTGTTTGGCACCGGGATGCGATATCTTAATTTTTCCGCCAATCGCTCTTTGATAATTGCTCTTGGTCTTTTTTTTGGTTTAATTCTGGTGCTGGCGCTCCTTTCTGAAAAAGTGCGTCGACGCATCCGGGTGTTTTTGCATAAAAACTTCTATCAGAAAAAATACGATTATCGGAATGAATGGCTGAACTTCACCACACGTCTGGCCGGTGCTAGAAATCGCGAAGAGCTCGAAAATGGGATTCTGACCTTTTTTGCCGAGACTTTTGCGTTGCGCGGCGCAGGTTTGTTTTTAAGAGAACAGCAAAGTGGGAGTTTTTGTTGTAGTGCCCAGCATGAAATGGAACTCACCGCGCTGTGTTTATCCGGGGAGCTGCCCGAGGAAAACCGCATGACCGAACGTGGTTGGATTACTGATTTGAGGGTCTGCCACGATACCCTGCAGGGTGACTGGGTGAAATTGCACGATAAAGGATGTGCTTTTTTGATTCCTTTATGTTTTCAGCAAAGGGTTGAGGGTTTTATTGTTTTAGGTGCACGTGTATATGCCGGAGAAAAGTTGACCTACGAAGACTTTGACCTTATGAAAACCTTGGCCCATCAGGCTGTTGGAGTATTGCTAAGTCGTAAGTTGTATGCCGACCTTGTGGCGGCCAATGAAATGGCAGCAATCGGACGGATTTCTACATTTGTGATTCACGATCTTAAAAACCTGGTTTCGAGTCTGACTTTGGTAGTGGATAATGCACGAGATTATATCGAAGATGCCGAATTTCGAGCCGACATGTTTGAAACCCTCGACAGTACAGTGACGAAAATGAACGTTCTTATAACCCGACTTCAGCATGTCAAACGCCAGCCTGTACTCAATTTTGTTGCAACCGATCTATTGGAACTTGCACAAGTCACTGTGCATATGTCGGGTCACTTGGGACTTGAGGTTTCAGGGGATTCGGTACAGGCTGCTGTAGATGTGGCAGAACTGCAAAAAGTTCTCCTCAATTTGATACACAATGCTGCAGAAGCGTCGCAGGAAGGGCAGCACATCAGGATCGAAGTGGGGGAGAATAAGGGGGCCTTTATCCGGATCATTGACTCTGGCGGGGGAATGAGTGCAGAGTTTATTCGCACCAGATTGTTCAAACCCTTTGAAACAACCAAAAAAAAAGGGATGGGGATCGGCTTGTATCAGTGCCGCCAGATAATAGAGGGACATGGCGGACATATAGATGTGCAAAGTGAACTTGGGCTGGGGACCACCTTTACGCTGTGGTTGCCGCTGGAATCCTGATTTGAGGTGATCCTGAAAAGCGCTGGAATCGCAGAGGTACGTGCGACGATGAAAACGAGGGAGTCTGTGCAAAAATTACTTATTGTCGATGACAGTCCAGAGATTTGCAAACAACTTAAATGGGGACTGAGCAAGCACTACGAAGTGTTGCTAGCGCAGAATGTTGCGGAAGCGCTGAAACTATTTGCGAAACATACCCCCAAGGTTTTAACCCTGGATCTTGGCCTGCCCCCCGATGTTGATGGTGCAACTGAAGGGTTGCGCTGTCTGGAACAGATTTTACAGCAGCATCCCGCCACCAAAGTTGTCGTCCTCTCCGGCAACGAAGATCATGGGAATGCCCTTAAAGCGGTGAAACTTGGAGCATATGACTTCTACCGCAAACCCATTGAATTAGCCGAGCTCAAAGTTATTCTAGAGCGCGCCTTTCATTTAGCTCAACTGGAGGCAGATAATCTTCAGCTTCAGGCGTTGTCAAAGGGGCATGAAGGGGGGATGCACGGCATCCTTGGCCAGTGTCCGCAGATGGAAGAGGTGTTTAATACTATTCGTAAGATAGCTTCGGCGGATGTCCCTGTTCTGGTTTTGGGAGAAAACGGCACTGGTAAAGAACTTGTAGCGCGTGCTATTCATGCCCAGAGTCTGCGCAAGGATGGCCCCATGATTCCCATAAATTGCGGAGCTATCCCAGAAAATCTGCTGGAGGCCGAACTTTTTGGACACGAAAAAGGAGCCTTTACAGGAGCGGTGGGGCAGGTTCGCGGGAAGGTGGAATTCGCCAATAATGGAACCCTGTTTCTCGATGAAATTGGGGAGTTGCCTCAACCACTCCAAGTGAAGATGTTGCGTTTTTTGCAAGACAAGACACTGCAGCGCGTCGGTGGACGTGAAATAATCGAGGTTAACGCCCGGATCATTGCAGCTACCAATGTGGACATAGGTGCGGCAATCACAGCTGGAAATTTTCGTGAAGATCTCTACTATCGCATCGGAGTTATTACCTTGGAATTACCCCCTTTGCGCGAACGCGGGGAAGATATTTTTCTGCTGGCCAATTTCTTTCTTAATCGTTACATAGGTGAATTTGGAAAAAAAATCAGGGGACTCAGCTCTGCAGCAGAGCACGCGTTGCGCAAATACACTTGGCCAGGGAATGTGCGCGAGTTGGAAAATAAGATAAAGCGTGCAATTTTGATGGCTGAGGGTTCATTTCTGGAACCTGTAGATTTAGGCTTTGACCTCGGCGAACAGGCAGCGGTCACCTTTTCAACCGAACAGATGACGCTGAAACAGGCGCGGGATCGCTTGGAACGTGAAATGCTGGTCGACTCTTTGAAAAGCTGTGAAGGGAATATAGCTAAAGCCTCGGAGCATCTGGGAGTCAGTCGCCCTACATTTTATGACCTTATGAAAAAACATCATCTGCAACAATAGTTGACAGTTCCCACTACGCACGAACATATACAAACCCCAGAATCCCGCGCGGCCCGTGCAGCGCGGGCTTATCCCCTACATTTTGATACTAAAAATTTTGCAAAAGGAGATTGTTGACGTGAAAATTAAGGATGCAACAGTATTAGTCAGCGGTGCTAACGGAGGTCTCGGGACTGTATTGGTAGATGAGCTGCTGGCACAGGGAGCGGTTAAGGTGTATGCGGCCGTGCGTGACAGCAAAGAGGGGCAGCGTCTATGTCTGCGTTATGCTGGAAAGGATGGTGCGGAGCGGGTACAGGTGTTGCAACTTGATATCACTTCTGCAGCCAGTGTTGAGGTAGCAGCGCGTGAATGCGCGGATGTTAATGTGCTTATCAATAATGCGGGGGTCAATCTACGCACAGATTTTTTGGCTCCAGCTGGGCTGGATAATGCGCGTATCGAGATTGAAGTTAATTACTTCGGTACCCTCGCCATGTGCCGTGCGTTTGCGCCGGTATTGGCGCGCAACGCTGATAGTAATGCCGCACTTCTGGTCAACATTGCCTCCATTCTCGGGAAAGTTAATTTGCCTATTATTGGAACCTACAGTGCTTCCAAAGCTGCACAACACTCTCTTACTCAAGGGTTGCGAGCACAATTGGCTAGTCAAAATATTCGCGTCATCGGGGTGTACCCCGGCCCGGTGGATACACGCATGACCGCCGGTGATGATTCGCCTAAGGCCCAGCCGCAAGAAGTGGCACGTGCTATCGTTATGGGTTTGAGTGGGAGCGAAGACGAACTGTTCCCGGACGGAATGGCGCAGGAACTTCAAGCAGCACTGTTGCAGAATCCAAAGCAGGTTGAGCGAAACTTGGGTGCCAGTGTGGCGTAGATGTGGCGCGGCGTCTTACTCATAAGCGGTATCCTCAGTACAGCCTTGGGTGTAATCGGAATGTTCCTCCCTTTGATACCTACTGTGCCCCTGCTATTGCTCGCGGCTGCGTGTTTTGCCCGTAGCAGTGAGCGTTTTCACTCCTGGCTTCTCAACCAGAAGCATCTAGGGCCGATTGTGCGTACATATCTTGATGGTGGTGGTATGCCGTTGCGCGCAAAAGTCGTCACCATTGGGGTGCTGTGGATTTCTCTTGGGGGTTCGAGCCTTTTATGCATGAACAAAAGCTGGTGGCTGCACCTTCTGCTGGGAACAATTGGCCTTGGAGTCACGGCGTATCTAGTTAAGCTTCCCGGAGAAGCAGATGCGGGCAAGGTTTCCTCAGCGGAAACTTAGTGGGGCAGAAAAGATGATCATGTTTTGGCTTGAGCAGCAGTTTAGCGAATGATAATATCATTAGATATTTGGTATTTATTATGTGTTCGCCTCTAACTGTTGACTAAACCGAGACAATTAGGGCCTGTAAATCTAGTCTGAATCAAGATAGCTCAGTGCAGTTCGAATATTTGATATTAATCAAACATGGCGGGAGTTCAGTGCATGAAAAATATTTCGTTGAAGGTCAAAGTGATAGCAGTAGGGGTGTTGTTACCCGCCCTTTTACTGGGTGTGCTGTTCGGGGCATATGTCATCCAGACCAGAAACAAAACCGTGCATACCTTTGTTGAAAAAGCACGTTCAATAACCCTTACGGTTGAATCGACCCGCCAAGGGCTGGAAGAGCTGTATGAGATGGGCGTACTAAGTCCGACCATGCTCAGAAATTTTGCTGATTCTGGACAGATAGAACAGGTGGTTATGTCGGTGCCAGTGGTTTCAGCCTGGCACTCAGCTATGCGTAAGGCGCAAGAGGGTAATTACGAGTTCAGGGTGCCGAAGTTTGAGCCTCGAAAGGTTAGCAATACGCCTGATGAAGTAGAAGCGCGTGCGCTTAGAACCATGAAGAGCGAGGGGCTAAAAGAGTACTACGAAATTGATGAGAAGCTGAATGCAGTCAGGTATTTTCGCCCTGTTGTTTTAACTGAAACCTGCATGTTCTGCCATGGTGATCCGCGCACTTCCGAACGTCTGTGGGGGAACAGCAAGGGCCTCGACCCCACCGGGGTAAAGATGGAAAACTGGCGGGTCGGGGAAATTCATGGCGCCTTCGAAGTTATTCAGTCACTGACAAAGGCCGATGCGGAATTGGCCACGATTTTATGGAAGAGTTCAGCAGCAGTGCTGTCAGGTCTTGTTGTCTGTGGTGCTTTGATTGCGAGCTTTATGCTTAAGCGCGTCACCCGTCCTCTTGAAGAGAACGTAGCCATGATTGAAGCGCTGGCGCAAGGTGATTTAGGTAGACGTATTCAGTACAAAAGCAACGACGAAGCGGGGCGCCTGGCTGCAGCGATGAATGCCTTTGCGGATAATTTGCAGTTTGAAATTCTCACCGCGTTTGAAAAGCTGGCGGCAGGCAATTTTACCTTTGTAGCTAAGGGCCTGATCCGCGAACCCCTTGCGAAAGCCAATCACGCTCTTAATGAAAACATGGGACAGGTGTGGCTATCGGCAGATCAGATCGCCTCCGGCTCTGATCAGGTCTCTGATACTAGCCAGTCACTGTCACAGGCGGCGACGCAGCAAGCCAGCTCGCTTGAAGAGATCAACAGTTCTATGAACGAAATGGCTTCACGTACCAAGCAAAATGCCGAAAACGCTATCCAAGCCAATAGCCTTTCCGCAGATGCGTGCAAAGCTGCTGAACACGGGAACGCACAGATGCAAGAGATGGTTGGAGCCATGGCTGAAATCAATGAATCAGCGCAGAATATTTCCCGCATTATCAAGGTAATCGACGAAATAGCATTTCAGACCAACCTTCTTGCTCTGAATGCGGCCGTTGAGGCTGCTCGAGCGGGACAGCATGGTAAGGGATTTGCGGTAGTGGCCGAAGAGGTGCGTAATCTAGCGGCTCGCAGCGCAAAGGCTGCGAATGAGACCACCGCAATGATAGAAAGTGCTATCCAGAAGGCTAAAAATGGCACTCAAATTGCGGAAGGTACCGCAGAGGCGCTTGACGGAATTGTCAACGGCATAACTAAAGTATCTGATCTTGTTGGAGAAATCGCTGCCGCATCGGATGAGCAGACCAAAGGTATTTCACAGATCAGCATCGGCCTTGAGCAGATTGATGAGGTAACGCAGCAAAATACCGCCAATGCGATACAGTGTGCTGCAACATCTGAGGAACTTGCGGCACAGGCGCATGAACTGCGCGAGATGCTATCCCGCTTTATGCTGTTTCCAAGATATGGTGTTGGGCAAGAGGATGGAAGCGCTCAGGTAGATTCTTTGCCACGCCGCAAAGAGACTGGTTCACCGGAAAGATATTTGGCAGAACGGGTACAGAAAAAACCAGTTCAGAAACGCTTGCCCCAGGTAAGAGATGATAGTTGGGGGGCGTCGCAGAGCAAATCCACCGCTGTGGACTTCATCGCTCTGAATGATGATGAGTTCGGACGTTTTTAAACATAAATACGTTGTCTGAAAATCTGGGGCAGTTACAAGAGCACACATGCAGTACCTGGGTTTATGGCCGCACGGGTCCATCTGTCACATGTTACAGATGGGCCCGTGCGCATTATGCTCCGCTTGTCTGTTGTTTGGCGCTCCAGCGGTTGAGGAATTCTCGAATCTGTTCCTCCTTTAGCAGCACTCCGCTGAGGATTTCATCGCCGCATTTGAGTGCGGGGATCATGCGGATTCCGGCGCGAAAGGTTTCCACCGGACGGGTAGCGACTTCAATGGTTCCCAACTCCAGCTGCGGATACTCTGGCATAAGACGTTGCAATATCTGTTCTGCTTTGTTGCAGCGTGGACATAGGGCAGTGCGATAAAAATTGACGATCATGTCGACCCTCCTTGTCAGATGTGGTAGTGAAAGTATTAGGCGTAAAATCTAAAAGAATGGTTTACCCGTGCAAATATAGTTTAAATACCAGTCCTGATGATGACATATTAACCTGCAGACAATAGCTGCGAAAAGAATGAAGGGCGATACCTGATGCCAGAGAAGCACATAATTGAACTCGAGAGCAGAATTGCCTTCCAAGAATATCAGCTCAGCGAACTGAGTGATCAGATAGCAGATCAGCAAAAGCAGATTCTGGAGCTTAAGTCTGTGCTCAAAACAATTGTAGAACGGATATCGACCAGCTCAGGTGGATCTTTGAGAGCAGAATCCAGCGTTGATGAGCGCCCACCCCATTACTAAATGTAAAGCGTTTTGGGTTCGATACAAGTTGAATTTCGATTACTTTGCGGTGCCCGTACGGCGATAGAGTGTGACTTTAAAATGCTGCCCGTTGCGGTTGAGTACATTGGCGCATAAACTGTATTTAGAGGCGTAGAGGCGGGAGGGAGTATGGAAGTCGATAAAACAGCCGTTAGCGTATCGAGCAGAGTGTCGATGTGGCGTAGTCAAATATCTGCGAGTTGTAATAGCTTGGTGCGCACTCTGTTGCTTACGTGGGCGCTGTTTCAACGCGAACGCTGCATGGAAAAGGCTGCTGCACTCACCTACAGTACGTTACTCGCACTGGTGCCCCTGCTGGCAATAATGTTTGCCCTCCTCAAGGGCCTAGGGGTGCATAACACCTTAGAGCCGCTATTGCTCAAATATCTGTCCAGCGGTTCTGATGAGGTTGTGGTCAGGGTTCTGGATTATATCAACAACACCAATGTCGGCAGTCTCGGTGCAGTGGGGCTCGTAACCTTACTGCTGACGGTCCTGTTTTTACTAAGTAATGTAGAAAAAGCCTTTAACAGACTATGGCACGTACGCGAAAACCGTTCCTGGTTTCGCCGATTTGCGGATTATTTTTCTGTCATCTCCTTCGGGCCCCTTTTCTTGCTTGCCGCAATCTCAATGAGTAGTTCTCTGCGCAGCCAGACCTTCGTGCAGTGGATTTTGCAACAACCGCTACTAGGAGAGGCGGTGATTGTGGTGTTAGAAGTCACCCCATTCCTAGTGATCTGGGCCGCTTTTATCTTTCTGTATCTGTTTATGCCCAACACTAGGGTGCGTTTCAGCTCAGCTGCAGTCGGCGGTATTACGGCCGGAACCCTATGGCTCATAACCCAATGGGGCTATGTAAGTTTTCAGATCGGTGTGGGCAAATATAATGCTATTTACGGCACCATGGCAGCTTTGCCCGTATTTATGATCTGGCTATATATCGGCTGGATGATTGCATTGGGTGGGGGGGCTTTGAGTCGAGCGTGGCAAGGACGCAAGACCCTGACGCTCGAGCATAGTGAACAAGAGACCCGTTGGCATCCTCTGCAGGTGTTAGTCCTCTTGTCCATGCTTTATCGTCGTTTTCAGACAGGTCAAGAACCATGGCGCGAAGCGGAGCTGCTGTCTGCCTCGGGCATGGCGTCACAGGTGTGTCTTCCGGTGTTGGATTTTCTTGAACGAAAAGGAGTTCTGGTGCGTTTCGAAGGGCAGGGGGGGGATGTGCAGATATTGCCTCAGTACAGTGCCGCCAGCGTGAACCTCGAACAGTTGCTGGCCCCAGAACTGAACATCCGCGGATCTGATGTTGAAGGAGTGCAGGTTCTGCGCCGGCACTGGGAAACGATGCAAAACGAATACCTGCGGGAGCACAATCTTGAAACCATACTGAAAGAAAGTATTCAGGCGGAAGAACACACCGATATCTGACAGACTGACAGCTTGTTTTACAGCAACCTATCAGGGGAATATAAGTTGATTGATCTGCTCCAGCGCGGCGTGGGCGCCGCAGGCCATGGAGATGTGTGGCGAAGGGATGTGGGCTTCGCGCGGATTGATGCGCACTACACTGGCGCCATAGGTCTGGCCTAGTCGCGTACTGAGGTGGCGTATGGTTGGTACAGCAGTGCCTGCGCCAAGTTCAAGCACGAGCAACCCTGAGTTGGCGTAGCGGCCAAGAAAACTGCTGAAGCGCTGTTCCTGGGCTGCAGTGCGGGCCTCTATCCAAGAGAAATCTCCAAACATCAGGATGTTAGGTCTGGCGGTAGTGCCACAGTGAGGGCATATCGGGGTAGGGTTGCAGCGCATGGTTTGCGGGTCTATGTGGTATTCCGCGTTGTTGTCCCATATGTCTTGGCAGCAGGGGCGCTGACATTGCAAGTGGTGGATGGAGCCATGGACTTCGAGGATGTTGTCGGGGTTGAACCCCGCCTTCTGAAATTGGCCATCAACGTTGGAGGTTACAATAAAGACGGGTAAGTTTAGCCGCTCTTCCCATTGACGTAAGATGTGAAAGCCCGCGTGGGGAGCTGTTGTGCGATACAGGTTGGTGCGATGTCCGTAAAAACCCCAGCCAAACTCAGGATCGCGCTGAAAATGTACTGGGTCGGCCGCAGCGTAAAAATTCAAGCCCAAACGCTCATACATGGGATAGGCCTCCCAGAATCCGTTGTCGCCACGAAAATCGGGCAGGCCTGAATCGACCCCCATGCCTGCACCGCTGGTGACTATTAGTGCTTTAGCCCGTCGCAGTTTTTCTGCTGTCGCCGTTGCGCCGGAGCTGAAGTTGTCGGTGTGCTCTGCCATAGCCCCCCTCTGGATATTCTGTGACAGGTTCATTCTTTAGTCCATGCAATTGGTTTATGCTGCATGGGGGATACAGACGCGCTTTCTCTTTTTTAAGACTTACTTAGTGTTGTTATGCCAGCTGTCCTAACAACTCGACGGCTGACTTTAACGCAGTCGAACAGGCACGCTACAAACAAGTATAGCCAATAGACTTGTTGCCTCGGGTATAAAAATGCTATATTCTGCGCCGATTTGCGCAGGTTCTTAAGCCTCAGCATCTCTTTAAACGTACTTCGACGTCAAAAACGTTAGTATAACGCGGAATAAAACGCTCAGCATCTGATAACAGGCAGGATAATACCATGAACAGTATGACCGGGTACGGTAAAGGCAGTAATGGCACTGACGCAATACGCTATACAGTGGAGATCAAAACGGTAAATCATCGTTATATTGATGTGAGCGTTAAATTACCGCGCTCACTGATGTTTCTTGAGTCTGAAGTTAAAAGCTGGGTCGGCAATTACCTCAACCGCGGTAAGATAGATGTCTACATAAGTCGCGAGGGTGACAGCGCAGAATTAATGAAACCTCAACTCAACGAGGCCGCTGCAGCTGCGTACGTAGAAGTGTATAAACAGCTGATTGAGCGTTTTCAACTTGCGGAAGATATCCCCCTCTCTATATTGGCGGCACAAAAAGAGGTTGTGGTGTTGAGTGAACCGCAGATCGATGAGTCCAATGTGCGTGAGCATCTGAAAGAGGCGGTGACCGAAGCATTGAAAGCGGTTATGCAGATGCGCAGTGCAGAAGGCCGTTCCATGAGCAACGACATTGTTGCACGTCTGCAGGTGCTCGAGGAATATCTGAACAACATCGAGCAGCGAACCCCGCAGGTGGTAGTAGAGTGGCAGCAAAAACTACAGCGCCGCATTGAGACCCTGGTTCACGAGGTTGAGGTTGATCCTCAGCGCCTTGCACAGGAGATTGCAGTGTTTGCGGATCGCTGTGATATCAGTGAAGAGGTGGTGCGCTTCAACAGTCATATCGAACAGATGCGTGGCTTGCTCACCGATCCTGGGGCCGTGGGGCGGCAGATGGATTTTCTGCTCCAAGAGCTCAACCGAGAAGCCAATACCATGGGCTCAAAATCCAACGATGCGGAACTGACGCGCAATGTGGTGGCATTAAAAGCTGAACTGGAGAAAATCCGCGAACAGGTGCAGAACGTTGAATAGAGGGCAAGCGCATCGGACTAAAGGGGTTTTGTTTGTTCTTTCAGCTCCTTCTGGGGCGGGCAAGACCACCCTCGGACGCTTGCTGATGGAGCGCGAACCGGAGTTGCGCCATTCTATTTCTTACACCACCAGAGCGATACGCCCCAAAGAGCAGAATGGCATCGATTATAATTTTATCAGCCAGAAAAAATTTCGCGCCATGGTCGACAAGGACGAATTTATCGAATGGGCCTGTGTACATGATAACTACTATGGCACCTCCTTGGCGGATATAGAACAATTGTGCGCCTGCGGCACCGATGTGTTGCTGGATATAGATGTACAAGGTGCGCAACAGCTGCGCACGCGTAAGCTTGATGCGGTCTTTATCTTTATCGCACCGCCTACCATGGAAGTGCTGTGTCAACGCTTGCAACAACGAGATAGTGATACGCCCGAAACCATTAGAATACGCATGGAAAACGCACAACAAGAGATGGCGCAGGCCCCAGTGTATGATTATATTGTAATAAATGACAAACTAGCAGATGCCGCTGAAGCGCTCCATGCTATAATAAGGGCTGAGCATAGCCGAGCCCGGCGCATTCTGCCGCTACTAACCCAATTGGGTCTGGCCTGACAGGTTTTGTAACCCAGGAAGCCTTATGCCGTAAGATGTTACCCATAATTTATACCTCAACAACCCCAACTTAAGAGAGAACAATACTATGGCAAGAGTGACAGTAGAAGATTGTCTGGAGCAGATTTCCAACCGCTTTCTCCTCACTATGGTAGCCGCCAAGCGCACCAAGCAGCTGTATCGCGGCGCTGCGCCTATGATCGAAAATGTGTCCAAAAACAAGAGAGTTGTTCAGGCTTTACGTGAGATCGCCTCAGGTAAAGTGGAGTATATTGATCCCATACAGAAACTCCAGGACTGATTTAGCTTCAGCCTAATGTCCATAAAATCACTTACAAGCCTCGGAGAATTCCAGGACGCGGTCAGTAAATATATGCCAGATCCGGATATGGATCTGCTTGAACGTGCTTATGCCTTCAGCAGTAGGGTGCACGCGGGGGTTGAGCGCTCCTGCGGAGGTTCTGCTTTCTCCCATATCTGTGCGGTGTCCAGCATGGTGGTTCGCTTGCAGTTGGATATTGTTACTGTAGCTGCCGCTTTGGTTCATGACGTGTTGGAACGCAACCTTGCTACGGTGGATGAACTGCATTCCGAGTTGGGCGCGGGGGTGGTGAATTTGGTCGAGGGACTTACCAAGATCAATTCCATCATTTACCAGCGCGGTCAGGAGCGCGATACCGAAAGCTTTCGCAAAATGTTGTTAGCGATTGCCCGCGATGTGCGCATTGTGCTGTTGAAGCTTGCCGATCGACTGCACAACATGCAGAACCTTGGATGTCTACCTCCCAAAGATCAGATACGGATAGCGCGCGAGACCTTGGAGGTGTATGCACCACTGGCCAATCGCATGGGGATAAGCTGGTTGAAAAGCCAGTTGGAGGACCTGTGTTTTAAGCACCTGTATCCAGAGGAATACAAAGAACTCAGACGCAAGATACGCCAGTTTAAAACAGACGCCAATGAGCAGTATATTCAGGGTGTAATTGAGCATATTCAGGACAAACTTAAAGGTAACGGGATTGACGGGCAGGTATCTGGACGCTCGAAGCATCTGTATTCGGTCTATCGCAAGATAAAACGGCAGAACATCGATCTGGACCAAGTCTATGATCTTATCGCATTTCGGATTATTGTAAATACCGTGCGCGATTGCTACGCCTGCCTCGGAATCATTCATGCTGCATGGAAACCTGTTTCAGGGCGCTTTAAAGACTATGTCGCCATGCCCAAGGCCAATATGTACCAGTCTTTGCACACCTCAGTGATCGGGCCGTACGGCAAGCGGATGGAGGTGCAGATTCGTACGGAGGAGATGCACCGTATTGCGGAAGAGGGCATCGCGGCGCACTGGAAGTACAAAGAGAGTAACGCAAGTGTACCTGTGGCTGAAGATGGCCGTTTTAGTTGGCTGCGCCATATGCTCGAATGGCAGAAGGAGCTGAACGATGCTCACGAAGTCAACGCCCAAACCCAGTTGGACCTGTTCCCTGAAGAGGTTTACGTGTTCACCCCCGATGGCCACGTAAGGGAGTTGCCCCGAGGCTCGTGTCCCATAGATTTTGCCTATTCTATCCACGGAGATGTAGGCAATCACTGCATTGGGGCCAAGGTAAATGGCAAGATGGTGGCCCTTAAAACGCCGTTGCTCAATGGTGACGTGGTGGAGATTCTCACCTCTAGCACCCAGACGCCAAGCAAGGATTGGCTCAATCTGGCCAAAACCTCCAAAGCGCGCAACCGTATACGTCACTGGATAAAAACCCAGGAACGCGAAAAGAGTATTGAAATCGGGCGGGAGATGCTCGAACGGGAACTGCGTAAGCACAAAGCCAGTCTCAACAAAATCATGCATGACAAAACCATGCATGAGGTGGTAAGTGGGTTTGGCTTCAAAAATTCCGATGAAATGCTTGCTGCGGTAGGATATGGCAAGCTTTCAGTACTGCAGGTAGCTGGCAAGCTTCTCCCCGACGTGGATATGCGGTCGGCGGGGAGTAAGATTCAGGCGCTAGGACGAATATTTGGTAAAGTACGGAAAAAACCGGCCGCCGATCCTATACGTATTCAAGGCAAAGATAATATCATGGTGCGTTTTGCCAAGTGCTGCAATCCACTGCCAGGCGATGCCATAGTGGGTTTTATCACCCGAGGGAGAGGGATAACGGTTCATGCCGCAACCTGTCCGCACTTGCTTGAAACAGATCCACAGCGTCGAGTTGAAGTGGCTTGGGATGAAGAGGTAAAGGCGGTGCGCAACGTAAAAGTCAACGTGTTGTGTTCCGATGTCAAAGGGATATTGGCTGAGATAACCAATGTGATTAATCAGCGTGAAGCCGATATTGTCGCGGCGAGTATTCATGCACATGGCCAACGGGGATTGAATGAGTTCGAGTTGGCGGTGGAAAGTGTTGACCACCTGAACAAGGTAATGACCAGTCTGAAGGGAATAAAAGGAGTTAAGCACGTAGAGCGTGTCAGCGAGCGCTGATACGTGTTGGTAAGATTCTCCTTGAGCTATCACTTAAACGAGAAGAGGGAACAGAGTGCATGCACTTTGTTCCCTCTTTAGTTTTTTTGCAGCTGGATCGCTCTGTCTGGCACTGTCAGTTTAGGACTAACCCTTTACTACGGCACCTGAGCGGATGCAGCGGGTGCATACTTTCATGCTTTTAACTCCACCGTTCTGCACTGCCCGAACCTTTTGCAGGTTGGGATACCATACTTTACGGTTTTTGTTGTGTGCATGGCTGACATTGTTGCCGGTTACGGGTTTTTTGCCACAAATTTCACATGTTTTGGACATTGTATTTAAACCTCCTGAATATTTAGAACGCAAATAAGTAGCACGATTTTTTCGCTATAGCAAGTTTTTAAATCTGGTCCATGTTTAGTGCCGAGGGGTTGCGCCACACTAAGCTTCATGGAGGTTAGGGTGCTGGGGGGTTGAGCAGCGCTTGCGTTCTGAGCTGCTCAGCTCCGGCCCACGCCGGAGCAATATTGACCCTTTGTCCCTCTATCTCCAGGGCGCCAGCGGCAAACAGCTGGATTGCTTGTGGGTAAATGCGATGTTCCTGCTCCAAGATTCTAGCGCTCAGGCTTTCCTCAGTATCATCCGTTAGAATTGGCACAACAGCCTGTATGATGATAGGGCCGGTATCCACCCCATCGTCAACAAAGTGAACGGTGCAGCCAGAAAACTTGGCGCCAGATTCTAGGGCTTTTTTCTGCACCTGCAGACCAGGAAATGCCGGTAACAGGGCAGGGTGGATGTTCATGATCCGCTTTGGAAAGGCCCGAACGAAATCGGTTCCCACGATGCGCATGAATCCCGCCAGCACTACCAGCTCAACGGCGTCGTGGTGCAATTGCTCAATTACGGCCGCATCAAATTCGCCACGTCCAGCAAACTCTCTATGATTTATGCAGCACCCAGAGATTCCAGCGCATTCAGCGCGTTGAAGGGCCCCGGCGGCTGGGTTGTTGCAGATAACCCGGACAATCTGTGCGTCTATGCTGCCATTTGCGCAGGCATCGATGATGGACTGTAGGTTGGTGCCACTTCCCGAAGCCAATACGCCTAAACGCAGCTTGGTGGTGCGTTTCCCCATGGTTAAACCAGCTCCACCGACGGTTTTTCAGCATCTGACTTGCAAGTCTCGCCGATCACCCAAGCGCGCTCATTCAGGGCTGACAAACGCTGCATGATGGCATCTACTTGCTCCTTGGGAACCACCAGAATCATGCCAAGGCCATTGTTGAAGGTACGGTACATCTCCCGTTCTTCAATATTACCTGCCTGCCGCATGATGTTGAATATTTCCGGCTTCTCCCAGCTGTTGGCCTCAATTCTAGCGATGCAGTTGCGCGGCAGACAGCGGGGGACGTTTTCCAGAAGACCACCACCGGTTATGTGGGAGATCGATTTTATGTTGAAATCCTCAATGAGGTTGAGAATAGTTTTAACGTAGATTCTGGTTGGGGTGAGGAGTTCCAGTCCGATGGGCTGTTCCAGACCGTCAATTTTGTCAGTGACAGACAGGCCCATACGGTCGAAGAAGATTTTGCGCGCCAGAGAATACCCGTTGGAGTGCAGCCCGGTAGAAGCGAGTCCGATGATGGCATCACCTGCAGTTACGCTGGCGCCGTCGATAATCTTCTCGTGGTCGACAGCACCTACACAAAAGCCAGCTAGGTCGTATTCATCACTTGAATAAAACCCAGGCATTTCAGCGGTTTCTCCCCCAATAAGGGCACAGCCGGCCTGGCGACAACCTGCAGCAATCCCCTGGATTACTTCGGCTGCCTGCTCGGGTTTGAGTTTTCCCGTCGCTAAATAATCAAGAAAGAACAGGGGCTCTGCCCCCTGAACAATGATGTCGTTGACGCACATGGCTACTAGATCAATGCCGACGGTATCGTGCTTGCCAGTATCGAATGCCAGCTTTAGTTTGGTGCCGACTCCATCCGTAGCGGAGACCAAGGTTGGTTTTTTGTATTTGTCAGCTTGAAATGCAAACAAACCACCGAATCCACCTAATTCAGTGAGAACCTCGGGTCTTGAGGTCGATTTTACCATGGGCTTGATCATATCAACCAGGCGGTTGCCGGCATCAATGTCTACGCCCGCGTCTTTATAGGTAGCGCTTTTCTCTTCCACGGTGTCAGCTCCTTGATTCAAAGTGGCGACAAGTAATAATCCATGGGTTGTTCCTTGTCAATGTCAATTTGGTGACAATCTGTTTGTGTCTTTACACTGTGTCGACGCTGGAATAATATACAGCGTTACTGTGGCGGAATTTCTGCCACTAAGACTAGGTGCAGATTATCTCTTCTTCTGCCCAGCGCAGTGTAGCGTATACGGCTCTGGTTGTCAGGCCCTAGTTGTCTAGCTTTGGTTGTCAGTAACGACTAGGTAAGAGGGGATGTATTGAAGAGACCTATGCCACCCCAACACAACTTTGGGCCACAACTTGGTTCCGAAATAGTAGCGGCCTCGCTGTACGATATCCCCGAACTGGTACAGATAGAGCAACAATGCTATGCTCAGCCGTGGAACAGCGCTAGATTTGAGCAGGAGTATTTAAACCCGGTAAGCCATCTGATACTCAAGCGTAGCGGCGCCGAGATTGCGGCATACTTGTGTTTCTGGCAGGTTGATACCGAGGTCGAAATCCACAATATTGCCTGTGCTCCAATTGCTCGACGCAGTGGAGCGGCGCAGCGATTGTTAACATATCTGCTCCACTGGTGCAGTGAGCGCGGGGTTGAGCATATATTTCTTGAGGTGCGCCGCAACAACGTTGCAGCGCTCAGTTTGTACCGTAAGTTCGGGTTCAACATATGTGGGTGTAGGGGAAGTTATTACAGCGACGGCGAGGATGCACTGTTGATGCAGTATATTGTCGAGAGTGAGACTGCAGGGGATAAGCGATGAAAGATTGCATAACTACCATATTGTACAATCGCCAGATGGCTCCGGGCTATTACTGTATGGGGCTTGCCGCGCCGGGATACCCGCAGCTGGCTCGACCCGGTCAGTTTGTCATGTTGCGGGTAAATCAGAGTTACGATCCGCTGTTGCGGCGTCCATTTGGCATTTTTCGTACCGGAACCGAGGGGTTGTCCCACCCTGAGATGGGTCCACAAGACTATATGGAAGTGGTGTACAAGGTTGTCGGGCGCGGTACCCGCCTCATGTCCCATTTGGTTGCCGGGGATGAAGTTGGGCTCTTGGGCCCGCTCGGCCAGGGGTTCTGCATCAGCCCTGATGCTGGAGGAGCCATGCGCGATGCAGTACTGGTCGGTGGTGGTATCGGAGTGGTGCCTCTTTTCATGCTGGCGCAACAGTTGGTGCAGCGCGGGGTCAAGGTGCATCTTCTCCTGGGTGGGCGCAACTGCGGCGATATTCTAGCCCTTGCAGAATTTGAACGTCTGGGGGTAAAGACCAGTATCGCTACCGATGACGGTACCTTGGGTGAGAAGTGCTTTGTTACCCAACTCCTCAAGGATGCGTTGCAAGAGTTTTCTGGTGTACAGGTGTTTGCTTGCGGCCCCACCCCCATGCTCCAAGCAGTACAGCAGATATGTGTTGCGGTTGACGTAGAGTTGCAGGTCTCCCTCGAAGCCATGATGGCCTGTGGTGTTGGTGCCTGCCTTGGCTGCGTGGTGAAGGGGCGGAACCATAAGGAACAGCGACCGGAGTATCTGTGTACCTGCAAGCAGGGGCCGGTATTTGATGCGCGTGAACTCGCCTGGACGCAGGAGGCCCAAGCCCCAGTTTCAGTGCCAGGGGAGGATAGATTATGAACAGTTTGAGCACGGCTCCGAAGCTGGAGGTTGAAATTGCTGGTCTGCGCCTGAAGAATCCGGTGATGCCGGCATCGGGGACCTTCGGCTATGGGGAAGAGTTTTCACCCTATCTGGATTTGGAACAGTTAGGCGCCATTGTGACTAAAGGGATATCTTTGGCGCCCAAGGCCGGTAATCCTATGCCGCGTCTGGCAGAGACACCAGCAGGGATGCTCAATGCAATTGGTTTGCAGAACGTTGGAATTGAAGCCTTCTGCAGCCAAAAAGTAGAATTTTTAAAAAACATATCCACTCCGGTCATTGTCAACTTTTTTGGCAACACCCTGGAAGAGTACATCGAAGTGGCGCGTAGACTGAACGAAGTTGAGCGCGTTAATGCGGTAGAGCTGAACATATCCTGCCCCAACGTTAAAGCGGGAGGGATTGTCTTCGGCACCGACCCCGTTACAGCTGCGCGGGTGGTGAGTGCAGTGCGGCGGGAGGTTCAGGTCCCCCTTATCGTGAAGCTTTCACCCAATGTCACCGATATCCGCGTGATGGCGCGTGCCGTTGAGGATGCTGGTGCCGATGCTATTAGTTGCATCAACACCCTCACCGGGATGGCGGTTGATCTAGAACGGCGTTGCCCGAAGTTGGCTAACGTAACCGGGGGGTTATCCGGCCCAGCTATCAAGCCGGTGGCGTTGCGCATGGTGCATCAGGTGGTCAGTAGTGTGTCGATTCCGGTGATAGGTATCGGGGGGATAATGTGCGCTGAGGACGCGCTGGAGTTTTTGCTGGTTGGAGCCAGAGCAGTGCAGGTTGGCACCGCAAATCTTGTAAGCCCCAGTGCGATGGCGGACATTATCGTCGGGATAGAAGCGTTTCTGGCGCAGCGAGGTATTGAGAATATCAATGCCTGGATCGGCTCGTTGAAGTAGCCGAATGCGGACACCGGACAAAGCAACCCTAAGGATCTGACTTACTAAATGGATATAATTACCAGTCATGTCAATGCGGACTTTGACAGTCTTGGTGCTATGGTGGCAGCGCAACTGCTGCATCCGGATGCTCTTCCGGTATTCCCCGGCGCTAAAGATACCTCGGTACGCGAATTCCTGGAGCAGACCTCGGTGTGTGGTCTCGAATTTGCCCGAATCCGAGACATTGACCTGTCGAAGGTCAAGCGTTTGATTCTTGTAGATGTTAACAATCCAGAAAGAATTGGCCCCTTTGCCGAGCTTATGCAGAATCCTGCGGTTGAACTGCATATCTATGATCACCATCCCCTCTATAGCGATAAAATAACCACTGAGTTTCTGCATGTCCTCCCCGTAGGCGCTACGGTGACCGTGATGGTGGAGCAACTACAGCAACGCAAAATCAGACCGGATAGCTCCCAGGCCACCGTAATGATGCTGGGTTTGTATGAGGATACCGGTGGGCTGTTGTTCACCTCAACCTCTTGCGCTGATTATGCCGCCGCGTCTTTTCTGCTCGAAGCCGGGGCGGACCTGACCATGGTCGCCACCTATCTAAGGCGTGAACTCAATGCCGACCAGGTCGATGTCATGCATCAACTGTTGCAGTCGCGAGAGGTTTTCAATATACACGGGATAAATATCAGTCTAGCACGTGCCTCAATCGACAAATATGTAGGTGATCTGGCGGTACTGGCGCACAAAATTCGCGACATGGAAAATCTGGATGTGCTGATTATTGTGGTGCGTTTAGAAGATAGGATATTCATGGTGGGACGTTCGCGCATACCAGAAGCGGATGTCAGCCATATCCTGAGTGTTTTCGGGGGTGGTGGCCATGCAACTGCGGCCTCGGCCACAGTGCGCAACATGACTCTGGTGCAGGTGATGGAGACGCTGCCTTCCTTGCTCGAAAAAACAGTGGTTCCACCAAAACGCGCCGAGCTGCTTATGTCTACCCCGCCACGCAGTGTAGGTGTTTATCAGACATTAAAAGAAGCGCGCACAGTTTTGACGCGTTACAATATCAATGCGTTAGCAGTGGTGGATAAATGCGATATTGTTGGTATTGTCACGCGGCAGTTGGTTGAACGGGCAGTCCACCTTGGCCTGCAGGATGTACCTGTGCGTGAATATATGGTTGCCGAATTCGGTACGGTCAATGTTGATTCCAGCATTGAAGATGTACAGAGGATCATTGTTGAGAAGCGTCAGCGCTTTGTCCCCGTAGTTGAGGGGCGACGGCTGGTGGGGGTAATTACTCGCGCGGACCTGTTGCGCCACATGTTAAGTGGAGCGCACGATCTGCACGGACGTGCCCCGATTATCTCTGGTACGGATGGCATCAGTTTAGATCGTAGGCGCATGACGCGTATGCTTGAAAAGGGGTTGCCTGCGCGGGTTCAGCGTCTCTTTGAGCTCCTTACCCGTACTGCGGAAGAGCTGCACATGCAGATTTACGCTGTAGGTGGGTTTGTACGCGACCTGCTCTTGAAAATCCCGAACCTTGATGTCGATGTGGTGATAGAAGGAGATGCCATCGAGTTCGCGCGTGCGCTGGAAGCGCGCTGCACGTGTCGAGTGCGGGCGCACGAGAAATTTGCCACTGCAGTAGTGGTGTTCGAAGACGGTTTCAAGCTTGACCTAGCTTCAACCAGGACGGAATATTATCTAGAGCCAGGAGCACTGCCTACGGTGGAAGATGCATCCCTGAAGCTCGATATGTATAGGCGTGATTTTACCATCAACACCTTGGCCCTTTCACTTAATACTGCCAACTACGCTGAGCTTCTTGACTATTTCGGGGCACAGCGCGACCTGCACGACCGGGCGATCCGGGTGTTGCATAATCTCAGTTTTGTCGAAGACCCGACCCGGATTCTACGCGCTATCCGCTTTGAACAACGTTTAGGGTTTACTCTTGGAATGCAGACCCGCCAATTGCTTGCAAGTGCAGTACAAACGGGTTTCCTCGAACGGGTTAGTCCGCTGCGCTTGTTTAACGAATTGCGCATTATCCTAAGTGAAGCTGCTCCGGTAGCTGCGCTGGTTCGCCTCGACGAATTGGAGATTCTACGTGAAATCAGCGCGCATCTGCAGCTGAATCCAGTAACGCGCAGATACTGCGAACAGGCGGGCAGGGTGGTGAACTGGTTCGAGCTGCTCTATACTGGGGAAGAATTTTCCTCTTGGATGGTGTATTTTCTGTGCCTTAGTGGGGATCTGGCTGAAACGGATATGGTGCAGTTGTGTCAGCGCCTGCAGATTCCCCACCGCTGGGACAAAATTCTGCTCGATGAATTACCTCGCGCCCGTGTAGCATTTCGGACGCTGCAGAAGGAACACCGAAGTGAAAAGCTGGTAGATAGTCGCGTGGCGCAGTTGTTGGACGATCTCAGTCCAGAGGTTCTGCTGTATGGCATGGCACGCACCGAACATGAACAGGTGCGCCTCAAGTACTCGCACTACATTGCACGGATTCGCGGGGTTAAACCCCTGCTCAATGGCTGGGAGATACAGAAGCTTGGGTGCGATCCCGGTCCACTGGTAGGGGAGGTGCTCCAGGGGTTGCGCGCGGCACATCTTGATGGAGAGGTGAAAACCCGTGCCGATGAAGTTGCTTGGGCGCAGCGCTACCTGCGTAAAGCCGCACTACGGGGGGATATCCCAGAAGCCGTCACGCCCGGAACAGTTGAGAGGTAAAGGATGCCTTGCCTCCTTTATGGTCACACCTGAAAGAACCATGGTGTAACAAGTAAAAGGAAACGTATTATCCATGGAACACTTACTGGTCAAAATCTCAATCATGCTGGTGCCGGCCCTGCTGGCGGTAACCGTGCATGAAGTAGCGCATGGCTATGTGGCGGATCGTTTTGGTGATCCCACCGCACGTCTGCTGAATCGCCTGACCCTGAATCCACTGCGCCACCTTGATATTTTTGGCACTCTGGCATTGCTATTAGTCGGTTTTGGCTGGGCCAAACCAGTTCCCGTAAATCAAGCCAATCTGCGCAACCCACACCGACACATGCTCTGGGTTGCGGTCTCTGGGCCGGTATCCAATTTTATTCTTGCCGGTTTATCCGCTTTTCTTGTCCACTTTATCGGAATGCTGCACACCTTGGGGGTGGAGTCTATAACCGAGCCTCTTATGATGATGGCGGCCTTCAGTTTGTATATTAATGTAATTTTGGGGGTAATAAACATGGTGCCGATCCCTCCGCTTGACGGGGGGCGGGTGCTGGCCGCACTGTTGCCGGCGCGCTATGCCGCCGTCCTTATGCGACTGGAGCCGTTTGGGTTTTTCATCGTAATTGGGCTTATTTTCTTTACCCAGGTGTGGTCAGCGGTGGTGGGGCCGGTGGTATATGCTATTGTGGATCTGCTGGCTGGCGCCCATGTTGAAGCGGTGTTTACTGTTATCCAGTTTCTGTTCAGTAAGTAATGTCCAACGAAGATGGTTGAGTCTGCTTACGCAATAAAAATAAGTCAGTTTGAAGGCCCTCTCGATTTGCTCCTCCACTTGGTGCAAAAAAATGAGATGGACATTCAGGATATCCAGATAGCGACCATAACAGCGCAGTATCTTGAACACTTAAAGCACATGCAAGCGCAGAACATTGATGTAGCCAGTGATTTTCTGCTCATGGCAGCTACCTTGCTTTACCTGAAATCTCGAACCCTACTTCCTGTTTCCAGAGTCGAGACAGAACAGGATGAAGGGGTAGACCCAGAGGAGGAGCTCAAGCAAAGGCTGTTGGAGTACCAACGCTATAAAGAAGGGGCACAGAAACTGGAGGAGTTTCCACGCCTGTTCCGCGATGTGTTTCCACGTCCGCCTCTGGCGCAGGACGATATCGACTTGGCGGTATCATCTGATGCGCAAACTCAGATCGATATCAGTGTGTACGATTTGGTACGTGCCTTTAGTGCAGTGATGCGCCCCAAGCCCGAGCCGCCTGTTCACCGCGTCAACGGAGGGGTAATCAATGTATCCCTGGGGGTACGGTTGCTGCTGCAGCAATTGCACGGCAAAGAGCGCGTCAGTTTTCAGCGTTGCTTTACTGCAGCTACAACCCGGCTGGAGGTGGTGGTTCAGTTTGTGGCCATGTTGGAGTTGATTCGCTTACAACTGTTGAACTTTGAGCAGCATTCCCCCGGTGGAATGGTATATATGTATCCATCAGAACGCATCCGTAAAGGGAGTTATGCAGATATTGAACACATGCTTGACTTGAAAGAGCGCCTTGATGATTGACCTGAAGGCATGTGTAGAAGCGGTTTTGTTCAGTAGTGACAGTGCCCTGAGTATGGCAAAGCTTGAGCAGATATTCGAGGTAGACACACAAGAGTTGCGTCTGGCCTTGCAGCAGCTACAGCACGAATGTCAACAAGAAGGGCGCGGGGTGGTTCTACAAGAGGTTGCCGGCGGTTTTCAGTTGCGTACTCGCCCTGAGTACGCACATTGGATAATGCAACTCAAGCGCACCAGACACATGAATTTGTCGCGCGCCGCGACAGAAACTTTAGCCATCATAGCCTATCGCCAACCTGTAACCAGAGCAGAGATCGAAGCCCTACGTAGCGTGGATTCTGGTGGCATCGTGCGCACTTTACTGGAAAAAGATCTGGTGCGAGTAGCTGGGAAAAAGGATGCTCCCGGCCGCCCTCTCATATATGCAACCAGTACCAGATTTCTGGAGGTCTTTGGTCTTAACAGTCTCGAAGATTTGCCCAGTTTGCGCGATTTTAAAACTGATGAACTCGAATTTGAACTTGAAATGAACTTTGAGCCCGAAGGGGGGGGGCAACGGTGAATCAAGCTGCAGCCACTGTGCGTATTCAAAAACTTATTGCCCGTGCTGGTTTGGCTTCGCGCCGTGAAGCTGAGCGTTGGATTGAACAGGGGCGGGTCACCCTCAATGGCAAGCGTGTCAGCCTAGGTGATCAAGCAAATCCACATCATGACCAAGTAGAAATCGATGGACGTCCCCTGTCAAAAGAGCAAAACAAATGCTACCTTATGCTCAACAAACCCTTAGGTTATGTAACGACAGCGCATGACCCGCAGGGACGCGCTACGGTTTTTGACCTCGTGGCACAGGTGCCCGAGCGCCTGTTTTCCATTGGCCGGCTGGATCTAAACACCGGAGGATTGTTGCTGCTCACCAATGATGGAGCATTGGCCAACAGTCTGCTCCATCCCCGTTTTGGCATACCCAAAACCTACCGGGTTAAAATAAGCGGCGAACTGGACCCACTAGCGCAGCAGAATCTGGAGCATGGGGTTGAGCTCGAAGATGGGATCACTGCTCCCGCACAGGTCAGCAGAATGAGAGTGTCGAGACGTAATACTTGGTTCGATCTCACCATTACCGAGGGCAGGAATCGCCAAGTGAGGCGAATGTGTGAAGCAGTAGGGTGTTCGGTAAGCATGCTCAATCGGGTTCGGTTTGGTAATCTGGAGCTCCAAGTGTTGCAAGTCGGGAAATTTCGGCATCTGAGTGCTGCTGAAGTAGAATCTCTGCGCAGATTATGAATTATGTACCTATTCTGTTATAATGGAACGCGACTGTTTTTCTCATGAAGCTGAAAACAAACATGAGAATTAAGCCGCATATATACAACGTAAGCAAATGTTTTTTCAGGGTTTTCCACTGTATATATGCTTGACCTGACCAGTCTACTGTTTTAACCTGTCGTGATGTGAAATGCGGGTTCTCCAAAAGAACGTCTAACCCCCTGGAGTGTTTTCGTGGCCAAAAAAGAGAAATTGCTGGAAGCAGCTCAAAAATCTTTGCAGAAAAACCAACTTTCCAAGGCCATAAGGCAATATGAAAAAATCTTGGAGTTGGACGATAAAGACTTTCGCTGCAGGCAGAAACTGGCGGAGCTGTATAGTCGCAAGGGTGAGGTGGATAAGGCACTCACCCATTACGAGAAAGTAGCCACCTACTATTCAGATCACGCCTTCTACCTCAAGGCTATTGCGGTTTACAAGCAGATGCAGAGGCTTGCCCCAGAAAATGCTTCTTTTACTCTCAAACTTGCAAAACTCAATGAACAACAGGGACTGACTGGAAATGCTCTGACAGAGTATCGTACTCTGCTGCAGTCCTACGAAGCTGAAAGTAATTTGCGCGGAGCAATCGAGACTCTTGGGCGCATCCGACACTTGGATTCAGACAATGCCAACGCTGCAGTTAAGCAGGCTGATTATCTGGCACGGAGTGGCCAGAAGGAAGAATCCCAGCGCATATTTAATGAGGTTGAAGATCGTCTCCGGCAAAAAGGTAATTATAAACATCTGGAGCTATTTTATCAGCACTTCATGGAGCTGTGGCCGGACAATGTAGAGGTTATGGTGGGATATGGTCGTGCCATGCTCGAGTTTGGCGCTCCTGAGGCCGCGGTGGCGTATCTGGATGATCTCTATCAGCGCTATCCTGAAAATGGGGCAATACTTGATCATCTTACTGCTGGACTACACCAGTGTAGTGAGTTTAAACGTGAGATTGTCTGTCTTCACAAATGGGTAGAGATTGAGCCGGAAAATCTTGATTCACGCCTGCGCTTGTATGATGCCCTGTTGCAGGTTGGAGAGAACGAGACCTGTTTTGCTGCGCTTGAAGAGGCAAAACAACGTTTCTTTGCGGCGGAGCGCGTAGCAGGGATTAAACCGTTTTATGAGCGTCTGCGTGAACTACTGCCCGCCAAGCCAGATGTCATGAAGTCATTGCGAGCCATTTATGAACATCTTGGCGAAGGGGAAAAACTCTTTAATGCTTTTTCTGCCGGCGATGAAAGCGCGTTCGGTGTCGATGCTTTGGCGAGCCCATCTGCCCCTGCTAAAGAAACAGTGCGCAGCGACTCGGGCGCATCAGAGACACCAGAGGCCACTTCTGCTGCAGAGGAAGAGCAGAATGATGCAGATTTTGAAAGCTTAGATTTTGATGATATTGTGTTTGACACTGTGGACGAAGATCAGGAGCCCTTGGATTTCGACACGGTTGGTATTCAGGCCGCGGACGCAACTCCTTCTACAGGAAAATCAGGCGCTGATCTCAAAGCCGTGTTGGAAGAGATTGATTTTTATATGCAACAGGGTCTTTTAGACGAAGCCCTGGAAGGGTGTCAACGCCTAAATGCACAGGTGCCAGATAACCCAGAAGTGAAACAGCGCCTTGAAAAGATCGAACGTTTTCGTGCGCGCCAGAGTGCGTCTAAGGCAGAAATTGCCCCGAATGTTGCGCCACCACATCAGTCTGCTTCGCAGAATACGGACAAACACCCACGGAGTTCTTCCTCTACGGAAGAGTCTTTGCTTGGTTTAAGTCAGAGTCTACAGGATGAGTTCAGCCTGGATGTAGATATTCCGGAATTGGCGGACTCACAACTGGGCATTGAGACCGAAATTGAAGATGAGGATACCGAGTCGGCGTATAATCTCGGGATAGCATACATGGAAATGGGGCTGTATTCTGATGCAGGACTGCAATTTAATAAGGCCAAGAGGGATCCGGCGCATAAGGTAGCCAGCATATCGATGCAGGCGCAATGCTACCGAGCCATGCAGCAGTACGAGAAAGCTGAAGAAATTTTGACCAGCGTGCTGAGCGCAGTAGATTTGAGCATGGATGAGCGTATTGTTCTGTATTATGAAACAGGACTGTTGTACGAAGAGTGTGACCGGCATGCTGATGCGCTTGCAAGTTATCAGGTGGTTGCAGAGAAAAACCCAGAGTTTCGCGAAGCTAGAAAGAAGGTTTCTGAACTTAAGCAGATGCTTAAAACTACAGGCAATAATGACGATCTATCTCGGGTCTCTTACGTATGAGACTGATGAAACTAGGCGTGTGCAGTGCGCCCGATGTAGTTCGGGACTGAGCGGGAGAATAGATGAGCTGTTTGCAGTTTTTCGGATTTGAACGGGAACCATTTTCTAATGCACCCGACTCTCGTTTTTATTTCGAAAACACCCAACACACACAGGCGCAATTGCGCATTCGCCACGTAATTGATTCCGGTGGTGGGCTCGCAGTTATCTCTGGTGGTATAGGTTCCGGGAAGACCACTCTAGCCAGGCGCATCCTTGACACTCTAGCGCCGGAAGAATATGAGGCATCTCTGCTGGTTATGGTTCACTCAGGGGTTACTCCGGATTGGATATTGACACGTATAGCCATGCAACTGGGGGTCAAAGAGCCCGCAGCGGATCGAATGGCGGTACTGAAGCAACTGTACGACCGTCTATTGGAAATCCACACCGAGGGACGTAGTGCGGTGGTCCTTATCGATGAAGCCCAGATGCTTCAGACTAGCGCCTTGATGGAGGAGTTTCGCGGTCTTTTAAACCTGGAAATCCCAGGGAAAAAACTGCTCAACCTGATCTTTTTTGGACTGCCTGAAATTGAAGAGTGTCTGCGTTTGGATGAGCCTCTGGCGCAACGGGTGGTCATGCGATATCACATTCACCCGCTGCAGGAGCAAGAAACCCTAGGTTATATCCGTCACCGCCTGCGTATTGCCGGTGCCAGTTATGCTATGTTTGGCCGCGAAGCTGTAGAGGCGATTCATAAGTTTTCAGCCGGAGTGCCGCGTTTAATTAATACCTTAGGGGCTAACTGCCTATTTGAAGCATTTTTGAGCAACAGACGCGTGATCGATACTCAGACCGTAGTCAGGGTTGCAGGTGACTTCGGTCTGGCTCGCGAAGTGGACAACGACAAGCAAGTGGATGTGGAGCAGCATCTTGGCAGAATTGAAGAACTGCTTGGACGTCTGGAGCAGCGCCGCGATTGAGTCGGAGAAACAATTCTGCAAGTTTTATCAGCCGGCCGTAGCCGGTTTTTTTGTAGGTACCTACAAGAGGGTATATGGATCCTGAAGTTGTTATTCTGCCGGAAAAACTGTGTAACCAAATAGCTGCGGGTGAAGTGGTCGAGCGCCCAGCATCAGTTGTAAAAGAGCTGGTGGAAAATGCCATTGACGCTGGCTCCACCAAAATTGTTGTTGAAGTGGATAATGGCGGAGCGCGCCTGATCCGGGTGAGCGACAACGGCCAGGGAATGAATCAGCACGATATTTTTCTGTGCTTTGAACGTCATGCCACGAGTAAGATTTGTACCGAGGAAGATCTGTTCAACTTAAGCTCTCTTGGTTTTCGCGGTGAAGCACTTCCAGCTATTGCCGCGGTATCGCGTTTGAAGGTTTGCAGTCGCCACCACAGCGCGGCGGCTGGGATGCAGATAGATCTCAAGGCAGGAGTGGTTGTCGATGCTGTAGAAACAGGCATTCCGGTAGGCAGCACGTTTGAGGTGCGGGATTTGTTCTACAACCTGCCGGCCAGACGTAAGTTCTTACGCAAAACCGCCACCGAATTCGGGCGTATAGCTGAAACCGTGATGCGCCTAGGCCTAGCCCATCCACATATTCAATTTCAGCTGGTTCATAATGGACGCCAGGTTTTCAATTATTACCGCCAACAGCATGCATTTGAGCGTATTGCCGAAGCCTTGGGACGCTCCGTTGCCGGGGGGTTACAGAGTATTGAATGTGAACGTGGAGATGTTTCTCTTTGTGGCTACATCGCTCCGCCGGAGTGTAGTCGTTCCACCACACAGGCAATGTATACCTATATTAATGGGCGGTTCATTCGCGATCCAGTGGTAAAGCATGCCGTACTCGATGCTTATCGGCAACTGCTTATGAAGGGGCGTTACCCCGTTTGTGTTTTATTCTTGCGCATGCCGGCAGCGCAGGTAGATGTCAATGTGCATCCAACCAAGCATGAGGTTCGCTTTCATGATCAGCGTCTGGTGCATGATTTTATCACCAGTGCAGTGCGCCAGCAACTGCGTGGAGTTTGCGAGGCGGGTGGCTTCAAGCAAGGAGCAACCTCTGCAGAACCGCAAAAGTCTGGCATCGACCCTCACGCAGAACGTACGGGCTCATTTTTTCCCGCTGGCGAGGTTGCTATCGCAGCGTCAACATTTACTCCTGTTCCGCCTCCTGTTTCCCATCCCATGCCATATCCTGGCGCAGCGGAAGAGGCGACGGAACCTGATCGGGTGGCTGAGATTGATAGCCGTTGGAATGCAATGCCTGCTGCCGATATGGTTCCGGGAGAAATTGCATCAGCGCCGATTCAATCAGCACAACGTGTTTGTCCAAGCGGAGCGGCGACCTCCACACCAGAGTATTTTTCATCTCTGCATCTCATCGGTCAGTACGCCCATAGCTACATGGTGTGTGCTGACGGAGACGCTCTGGTGCTGATCG
>Ga0265295_1001445_pt1 | contig 41790 bp, 42 predicted proteins | sample Munlansysbiofilm_FD_192503 | JGI IMG/M metagenome (GOLD analysis project Ga0265295, IMG submission 192503) | Leachate microbial communities from a municipal landfill in Southern Ontario, Canada - Methane capture system biofilm | ecosystem: Engineered > Solid waste > Landfill > Unclassified ... | reverse complement strand
TTGATCTGACCGGCAAGATCTCCTACGAGCTCTTTGCCTTTGCCGACTTTAACGATTGCTACTGCAGTGCATCCGACGTCAAGACCGCATGCGGCTCCGATGTCTGCCTGCTTGTTGATGAAAACAAACGGAATTTCTTTCTCGTCTGCAAGTCCGGGGATGTGCATAACGATCTCTTCGGGTGCAACATCTGCGCCGATTAAGACGAGAGCCGCAATTCCACGCTCGACGGCCTTGGTTGCCTCGTTTGCGCCTTTCTTAATCTTTCCGGTGTCACGTGCAAGCTCAAGAGCTTCAAGTGCTTTGTTCTGAAGTTCTTCGGGAACTTCAAATTTCTGGTAAATCTTTGCCATAATTACTCACTTCACTCGAGAGGTTTTACCCTCTGTCATCGCTCATCAGCGGTCATACTGATAGGTACAAAACAGTCTCAGGAAAATCCCGATTTGTTCCCCCCGTACGGGGTAACCGATGCTGGCGTAACTATATTTATGGGTCTGAATTTGAGATAAAGATATGGATGCCTGTCATGGAATAATACTTATCTTTGGTAGAGATATGTTCTGTTCTCCTTTTGAAGGACGGAGGGATACTCTATGTTTCTGTGATGGAAAGATCCTATTTTGAGATATTTTCACCATATTAACCTCTATTACTCTGATAAAGAATATTCAGGCAGATGTTTTTTCGTTTTTGAGGGGGAAGGGACCTTTGATTTTCCATATCATGCCCCGCGCTCTAGATATGGTAAACGAGAAGGACCTGTTTTACCTGATCTGGTAGATGTCAACCCCTTCTGCTGAAAATACATTCACGAGATTTTCCAGAGGGAGGTTGACCGTGTACATCTCCTGTTCCACTTCTCCGACAAACAGGTAAGTTGCTCTGTACTTCTTCATTAGATCGATCGTTTTGGTTGGATCCTCATAAATTGCACGGACATCCGCCATCCTTGTGGAAATATCTCCTATACCTGTCCTCCATCCAACTTCATGTCCGGTCCATCCGATGATCGTGGATAAACCGGTCACTGCCGAGATACGGGATTCGTAGGTGTACGAAGTTCCTGCCGCTTCGACTATAATAATTGAAGGATCTGCTATATTTTGCAGGTATTCTATCCCTTGAAGATCTGATGGATGGGACACTGCAAGCCAAGCTTCTCCATCCAGCGTTCCCCCCGGATAGCCTAGATTGATACCTCCTACAACAAAGATCCCTGCAAGACAGATGAACGCCACACATACTGCTGCCCATGCCTTTCTGGGATTTACAGCAGAAAACCGATCCCGGAACCAGTTTCCAAGAATCAACAGTGATGAGACCCCAAGGAAGAACCAGGCGCAAAATCCGAATTTGAAGACGGTGTTCATCCGATAATATGTATCACCCATGTAATCTTTGAGATAGAATATTTCTAGAAAAACCAGAATAGAAAGTCCGATTACCCCGAAGATGATTTCCGGTAGCCACTCCTTCTTTGCGAGGAACAGGATTATGCAGAAGAGAGCTACTCCTAGCGACGCATAGCCGACCAGCCCGAGTATGATTGGGAGTGCAATCAGCCAGGGATATTTTTTCAGAACTGTGAATCCGTAGATAACAAAAACCACGAGGAAAAACAGATACACCCCAAGGAATTCAATGACTGGCGACGGTGTTGTTACAAAGAAAAATCCCTCAATGCTCGATCCGCCCGTCGTAAGCATCTGATATAAAAACGGAACATAGGCTAGAATGGAAAGTACCGGCACAAGTACAAACGGCAGAAGTTTACGTATCCGATGACGGTCGAATCTCCACCATACCATAAACGCAACGACGACATACACGCAGGCGTAGATTATCACATCCCATGAGTTCATAGCCGGCATTGTTCCAAGAGATAGAGCGAGAAGACCGATCAAAAGGTATTTTCCCCATCCTTTGAGAGACTGCCATCTTGTTATCATCACTGCAAGCAGGCAGATAAACAACAGCTGATTAAAACACGCAAGAAGATGTGCATGAGGGTCGCCCCATAAAAAAGAGAAGAGTGGATATTCATTGATCGTTGTCCCCTCACCGATCACTCTGGTAGATGCCCACCATGCATCAATAGCTCCAAGGTCCGTGAATGCATACCAAATCAGCGCTGCATTTGGTATGATCAATACCAGCATCGGGATCCACTGATGGCGTTTCAGAAGGAGAACTCCAATTGCATAGGCTGAAACTGCTGCCAGAGCAAAAACCGTCGGGAGTATTAGATTGAAAACCACGGAACTTGTTCCCAAAGCGAGGATTCCGAGGACTCCCATCATCCAGTGTCCGAGATAATAATAGATGTTGAGAGTTTCCCCTGCAAACCACGGATCAAACGGCGTAACCGTTGGGTTGAGCATTATGCTGCCAAGGAACGCCGCATCCATAAATTTTTCGCCTGAAGGGATGATCCCTGGAGAGAACCACCGAACGATCAGGAGTAATGCAAATGCAGCAAGGAAAATCATATCCCAGCGAATCTGATTTTTCAAATCTGCACGTTCATACTGTTTTTTGTAGAGAGCAAATCCTCCAAGCAAGGCGAAAAGAATCAAAACGAGCTGGACAGGCAGACCTGTCAGAGCAAGATACCATGATCCGATCGTTAATAGAAGAATCCCAATGGGGTATGCAAGTCCGTAAGAAATCGTTCCAAGTGCCGGTTTGAGATACGGATAGATGGTGATCTGGCAGAATTTTATGACGATCAGCCAAAGGAGGACAGTGAGTATCTGGGATTCGATTGAGATCATGGTAGACCAGGCTGCTTATGGGATGTGCTGTAAATTTGTTCTTTCATCTCAGATAAATACCGCCGCCGTCTGAGGAATTTATCCAAATTCCGGCAACAGTCCCGTGTGTTTATCTTTACAACTCTCACTGTCAGACAGCATAGATCACTGTCTCGCATGGCCACCAGGGATATGGCGAGTACTGCCGGAGATAAAGAGTATATTCTTCATCATACTCTCTGATGAGTTTTGGGATCTCCCAGAGATCGTCTGGTTTATGATACACGCAAACGGCGAGTTTTGGATGATCTGAGGTGATGTGATTTTTTGCCCCTTCAAGTGCATCCCGCTCGAAACCTTCGATATCCATTTTTATGAATGAAACGGGTTCTAAGATATCCTCATCAAGCGAGACCATCTGTATGGCGGTAGATCCTGTTGCGCTAATGTGCGAATCCTCAGCCTCGGATGCATTGAAGGATACTGTTTCGTTCTCTTTACCTATACAGCAGTTCCTGAAAACGATCTTGTCGAGAACATCTTTTTGCCAGCTGGAAAAATAATCAACTGCAATGGTGTAGTTTTTCGGGTCAGGCTCATAGAAGTATGTCTTGGAAAAATCCCCGACACTGTTGATGAACATCTCCGTGACATCTCCACGGTATCCTCCGCAGTTGACAAATACCTCCTGATCATTCAGCGATACGATTTTTTTATCGAAATATTGTTTGAAGGCGAAGTCGCCCTCCCTATGGTATGTTTTCATATCCTCTGTTAACCGGTATTGGAGCATAGAGATCAGTGTCCGGCGGGATTTGTCATCTGCGAGCAGATCGTAAAGTATCCGGTATTCTTTCTCGTGAATAAATACCCCTTCACGTGCTTCTTGCCAGAATTTCTTCAAAGGGGTGTCAACAAATCTTCGGTCCATGCGGAACTTCGTTACGAGCGGGGCACAGAGGGAGACTATCAGTTTTTGAGCAGAGGGGTTTTTAGGAAACTGGATCTCACGTATCTGTTCTTCGAGAAGATCGGCGTTTTTTGTTTTTTTAACGGTGGGATCTATACTGCTGTAAAAATCGTCAATCGTCATATCTTTAGAGAACATATATCACACACTTTTCCTGTTGTTTATCATTCGGAGTAACCATAAATATCTTTTCTGTTTCGTGGACATAATTTCAGAGATCATCCTTATCCTCTTTGAGTTTTTTTGTATCCTCTTTAAAAAGTCTCTTAAATAGAGACACTGACCAGTCACCGAAGTAATATAGAGAAATCAGTCCTCCAACAAGCGTGACAAGATTTTTGATCAGGTGATCTATAACCGCAATAAGGAACGCGGTAAATGATGCGACGCCGCCGATTTCAAAAATTATGGCAAGGGCTGCTTCGTAGGTTCCTATCCCTCCCGGTGTTATCGGTACAGCTTTTATGAGATTTCCGATAACGATTGCCAGAAGAACCAGCATGAATGGAACATCGACAGCCAACATCATGCAGACAAGATAACAAACGAGAACATCCATCATCCAGATTATCACTGAAGTTCCAGAGAGAATACCAAGAGATGAGATCGTAGCGGATACCTGTCTGAACTGAGCAAAGACCTCCAGAATTTTTTTCAGGATCTTGTTCTCGGCATGCAGCCACTTGGCAAGCAGGAGAATGAGGATTCCTACAATTCCGGCGATCAGTACAAAAATGATCAGCCAGACAAACCATCCATAATCTGCAGGGATCAGGCTGATCAAAAACGGCAGAGAACACAAACCGAGAACGGCCAGAACGAGAATGTCATACACTCGTTCAACGATAAGTGAAGTGAATCCGTTTGTGTAGGGCATGCCCTTCTCATGTTTGAGAATGAACATCCTCACAAAGTCGCCGAGACGTGCGGGAATAATCAGATTCGCTGTCTGGGATACATAGATACATGCTGTGGAGAAGATTAGTCCAATCTCAGTCCCGAGACGCTGAATGATGTATTTGTATCGATATCCGCGGAGAAACCATGCGAGGACACAAATACCTACTGCTGCGATCAACCAGATTGGGACCAGAGATTCTAGAATGCTTTCGAGATTTTCCTGCAGGTCACCCCAGACTCGCAGCAGCATGTATCCAAGTAAAGCAACGGCAATTACCGTTGGTATAACAACGGCACTAACTTTTTTCCACATGCAGTCTCCACCACATCTTCAGGATGTCTTTACCCATATTGCTCACATCTTTGAATCTGACAGTAGTACCCGGACCCTGCGTCCAAACGACTGGAAATTCGTCTACACGAAGACCTTCTTTTTGTGCAAGAACAAGAGATTCCGTGTCCCAGAACCAGTGGGGTGCCTGGATTTTTGGCACGAGTTCCTGAAGAACCGCGGAATTATAGGCTTTGAATCCGCACTGATGATCATTGAGTTTGCTGCCAAGGAATAATCTGACCAGGAAATTATATCCTCTGCTGGCGATCTCACGGTCGCCGCTTCGAACGATACTGCTGTCTTTCATCAGACGTGAACCGGTCGCCACATCCGCGCCATCCCCGATATGATCAAGAAGTTCTGCAAGATAGCTGATGTCGGTTGCCAAATCAACATCGTAGTAACAGAATATTTCGCCTTTGGATTCTGCAAGAGCACGATTCAGGGCTCTCCCTCTGCCTTGGCGTTCATCGGAGTGAAGGAGTCGGACTCGCGGATCTTTTTTCTCCCACTCTTCCACGCACTCGCGGCTTCCGTCGGTACTGCCGTCCTCTGCGATGATCAGCTCGAAAGATTTTCCGTACGCTTCGAGTGCTTCAATGGATTTTGGAATAGCTGTTTTCAAAGCTTCCACATCATTGAAGACGGGAAGGACTGCGGTGACGGATACGTCTGTCAACGATTATTCTCCTCTAATAATTTTGCAGCATTGAGACCCGCCGAAATCGATCCCTCCATACTTCTTTCCGGATAGTTTTCCGGGGAAAACATTCCTGCGATGAACAAATTGTCTCCAATATTGGCTGGAGGGATAGAATCTTTGTATCCTGTTACATACACAGGACCGGCAAATCTGTCGATGTACAGGTCTGCGTGATGGATCTCACTGATATCTATAGAGAAACGTTTGCAGAAGTCATCAATCATCCGGTCTTTCAGTCCGCTGTCCGGTTCATCTTTATAGTAGGATGCAAGATACACGACATGTTCGCCGTACCATTCGAACGGAACAAAATTTGTGTGCGTGACCACTGCTCCGTAGGGCGCCGGGTCCCCCATATTTGTCCAGTAGATCCCGTTTGTCGGGTCACGGGCGAGACCCAAGGTAAGACATGCCGCTCCCTGGTACATGAGATCAGGGAGTTTGTCAGAAGAATTTCCCATGAGTGAGTTTGTTATCTGCGGCGGTAATGTTGAAATTACGGCATCAAACTCTTCACCATTGATTAGCCACTTTTCCTTTTCCCTCACAAGCGTGACTACGGGTGTACTGAGTCTAATACCCGCTCCCATTTTTTCAAGTTTTTCCGTCATCGCATCGATCAGTCTGTGCCAGCCGCCTTTCAGATATCCGAGACGCTCACCTTCCGTACCTCGGTCCGAGCGGATGGCGATCCGGCTCATAAGCCAGGCAGCTGATACATCATCCTTCATCGAACCAAACTTACTGGTGAGCAGGGGTGCGAAGAACGCATTATAGATATCCTCTCCTACCTTCTCAAACAGGTAATCTTTTGCGGTAATTTTGTCAAGCGGCGTGAGATTGATCTTTCGTGAACTGATGACGAAGAGTCCGAGTCTGCACTTCTGGAAAAACGTGAGGCAGGGATAACGGAGGATCTCCAGGGGGGTTGTCAGCGGATGAAGTTTGCCATCCATGTAATAGCCGGTAGAACCTTTCAGCCAGATCATATCAGATTTTAGATCAAGATCTTCTAGAAGGGAAAAGAGATTTCTATCCCCGGAAAAACAGTGGTGATAGAGGGTTTCGAGAATATATGTATTGTTGTAGGTAAGAGAGGACATGCACCCGCCCGGGCTGTCATTTTTTTCAAAAATAACAACCTCAAATCTATCAGCAAGATGCAGTGCAGCTGACAAACCTGCGAGTCCTGATCCAAGAATCCCTATCTTCATTGCATTATAAGATAGCTCTGTATGATAAGAAAGTTTTTGGCACACGTCGTCGTATAGTATGGAAGTCATATATATTCCATGACAGACATATATAACACAATCACAGGTGTCTACAGTAAATGCGAGTATTTTTTATAGGATTTGGACAAGCAGGAGGAAAGATCGTGGATATGTTCCTGGCACAGGACAGAAAGTTAGGATCCACGAGTTTCCGGGGTATTGTAATCAATACTGCCCGGACCGATCTGATGGGTGTGAAGTACATCCCCATGGAGGATCGTCTCCTTATTGGACAGACAATGGTCAAAGGTCACGGTGTTGGAACTGATAACGTGACCGGTGCCAAAGTGGCAGCGGATGAGATTGATACGATTATCAATGCGATAGACAGACGCGGGACTCATGATGTTGATGCCTTCGTCGTTTGTGCGGGTCTTGGCGGTGGAACCGGTTCCGGTGGTGCTCCTGTTCTCTGTCGTCACTTAAAGCGCATATACCGTGAACCGGTCTACGCACTCGGGATCATCCCTGCTCCTGAAGAAGGACGTCTCTACTCCTTGAATGCCGCCCGGAGTTTATCCACTCTTGTAAATGAGGCGGACAACGTTATCGTCTTTGATAACAGTGCCTGGAAGAATGACGGAGAGAGTGTGAAGAGTGCCTTCGATCGGCTCAATGAGGAGATCGTTCGCAGGTTTGGTGTTCTTTTCCGTGCCGGTGAGGTCAGCAAGTTCGGTGTTGGAGAGATGGTTGTCGATTCCAGTGAGATCATCAACACTTTGCGTGGCGGAGGTATCTCTTCGGTTGGTTACGCTATCAGTGAGGCTCTCCCCAAAGGCGGAAAATCTTCATCCAAATCAAGCGGCGGGCTTCTCGGCGGGCTTCTCGGCAAGAAGGACAAGAGGCAGGAACCCCATGTCGATATCACATCAACCGAGGATAAATCTGCGAAAATCATCGGCCTTGTCCGACGTGCCATGCTTGGGCGTCTGACTCTGCCATGTGATTACTCCACTGCAGAACGCGCTCTCGTTCTTGTTGCTGGTCCTCCGACAGAGCTTGACCGCAAAGGTGTAGAGAAATCGAAGAGTTGGGTCGAGGAAAATATCGCCGGTGTCGAAGTTCGCGGCGGTGATTACCCGGTCGACAGCGGGTATGTTGCAGCCGTTGTTCTGCTTGCAACGATCGGCAATGCCCCGCGTATCCGTGAGCTGATGGAACTTGCAAAGGAAGCAAAGGAAGAGGTTGTGAGATCCCGTGAACGGGCTACTTCATCAATGTTTGAGGAAGGAATTGATCCCTTGTTTGAGTGAGGACACTATGAAAAAAATCACGTATGTATTACTGGCACTTCTGGTCTGTGCAACATTAATTGGCAGCGCATCTGCATTCACGTATACAAATGGGGCTGTTGTGGATCCGTCGGGTTCTTTGAGTCCAGGTGAGGCAGTGACAGCTTCAATGACCATTGGTCTCCCAAAGGATAGTATCAGCACATCGGGCTCTCTGAAATTGACTACCGCTCTTCGCGACTCAACTCTCTGGACTGTGTATGTGTATAAGGGTACGGTTGTAAATAACCAGACGAGCGAAGATGCACTTATCACAACATTCTCTTCAACGAGTTTCGCCTATACGATATCGGGTTTTGTTCTGGATTATGATCAGCCGGTTACTCTGTATATTGCTCTGAGCGGTCTGGTTCCAGACAGCTTGAAAGGACAATCCGTCACCGTTCTTAAAATAGATGAGAACTCGGGTTCCGCAGCTGCAAGTGGGTATTCAACATACTCTTCGCCCGCCCAGAAGGTTTATAATCCGGATGATTTTTCCGGAATGGTGACTTCAACTGAAACGGATATCGCATCTCTTGAGTCACGCATTACCACCTACACAACGTATGGAATTGACGTATCTTCTGTGGTCACAAATCTGGAATCCGCCAAAACCTCTCTTGCAGCAGCAAAAGCAGCAGGCACTGCAGATATCTCGCTTGCCAATAAAAAACTGGAAGCAGCAATTACCTCATTAAATGCTGCTGAAAAAGCTCTCTCGCTCGCTGGTTTGAATACCATCAAAGCAAACACAGATGCTGTCGACTTAATCGTCACCGAACTCTATGGGAAAGGGTGGGATACCGAGGCAAAACTGCTCGCAACGACCAATCAGGGTATCAAAAATACCTATGATGTAGCTGCAATTTCATATAATGCAGGCGGAACGCCTGATGTTGATGAAAACCTTAAGGCATCGGAACAGGCGGTTGCTGACGGAAATACCTATCTGGAAAAGGCATCTGCCTCACCGCTTGCTGCCATCGGCAGTGTTCTTCCGATCATAATTGTGATCGTTGTTGCGGTAGTTGTTGTTTTCGGTGCAATTATTTTCATTAGAAGACGGAGAGGCGGCTGGGACGAACTTGGATAACCAATCTGATGTGTGAGGAGTATTTCCTCCTCTGTGACACCCCTTTTTTTGAAAAAAGTATCGATTTAATTTAATGAAAGAGTTCGTCCATATACTCTACCGACCTGCCTTCCGATTCTTTCTTGGTGAATACGGTGATCACATCGCCGGGCATAAATGTAACGTTCCCGCTCGGTATGATTAGTTTCCCCCCTCTTCTGATTGCAATATAGAGCATATCTTTCATATCAGATATATCTTTGACCGTCTTGTTCACGCCTTTTGCTCCGTCACTTGCGGTCACCTCAAAGATGCTCCCACCTTCTATCGAGGCAAGAAGCTGTGTGTCAGGATTTTCCGACCAGAGATAGAGACTGCGTGCCACGATCTCGTCCGGGTTTTCACTGATCCGGACGCCGACTTCTTTGAACAGATCTGAATGCTCCTTCTGGTTCACGATTGAAACGAGGGTCTTCACCGCGTATTTTTTTGCAAGCCAGCAGGCCATAAGGTTCAGTGCATCATCGCTGGTGGTCGCCACAAGTGCATCCGCCCGATCGATCCCTGCATCCTCTAAAATTGCTTTATTAGTTGCATTTCCAGCGATCGCCAGAAGATCATGCTGGGACAGGATATCCGCACATCGGTCTTCATCCTTGTCGATTACCACAACACTGTGCCCGTTCTCCGACGCAATCCCGGCAAGACTTCTTCCGATTCCACCCAGACCAACGATGATGAGATACATAGAAAATCGTATGCTGTCAGGTGGTATTATATCTATTCCCTGAAATATACGTATCCGATGACAATCTGCGGAGTCGATGAGGCAGGAAAGGGTCCGGTGCTTGGTCCGATGGTCACTGCCGGCGTTCTTATTTCGGATCCGTCAGAACTGGAGACGCTGGGCATCAAAGACTCCAAAAAACTCTCCCCGAAAAAACGCGAGAGCCTGTTTGAAGAGATCATTGCCTCCTGGCAAATATATACCGTAGTGCGAAGTCCCTTCGAGATCGATTCACGTGAGGGTACGATGAATGCATTCACCGCTTCATGCCATGCAGAAGTTGTCCGCGCTCTTCACGCCGATGTCATCTATCTTGATGCATGCGATGTAAATGCAAAGCGATTTGGCGACACCGTTCTTCGACTGAGCGGTCACTCAGCAGAGGTCCGTTCAGAACACAAAGCAGACGCAAAAATCCCCGTTGTCGGAGCGGCAAGCATTGTGGCAAAAGTTACCCGCGATCGATGCATTGCTGAACTAAAGACAGAGTATGGCGAGATCGGGAGTGGATATCCTTCAGATGCTCTCACGATAGCCTTTCTCACGGGGTATATACAAACGCATGGAGAAGCTCCGGCCTGCGCCAGGAAATCCTGGCAGACCACACAGGATATCATCAACCGACCCTCACAGACCGGGCTGTCCGACTTCCTCTAAGCAACCTCTTATTATCCCACTTCCAATAAGTATAGAATGGATTTAGGCTGGCTTATTCCGGTACTCACTGCAGTGATGATTTATGCGTGTATATGCTTTGCCATCATAAAATACAATATTCTCCCAAACACCTTCTCCTTCATGGGTCCCTGTCTGATGATCAAAACGATCCATACCGGCATCTTTGACAAACTCTCTCGGTGGAAACGTCTTCTGATAGCATATGGAAATCTGGGTGTCATCCTGACCGTTATCAGCAGTGTGGTTGTTACCCTGCTCTTTGTGTTTACGGCATTCATGAGTTTGTTTATTGATACGGAACCTATCGCGCCGCAGAATCTTCTGCTGATCCCGGGAATAAATGATTATGTGCCCTCGACATTTGCCGTATGGTTTGCCCTCATTTTTGCGATGGTCATCCATGAGTTTGGACACGGTTTTCTTTCCCGTGTGGAAAACATCAAAGTCAAATCAGCCGGTGTCCTCGCACTGGTGATTCCGATCGGCGCTTTTGTCGAACCTGATGAAGAGGACATCGCGAAGTCTTCTCTTGGAACAAAACTGAGAATGTATGCAGCGGGGATCACCAACAACCTGCTCGTTGGAGGAATCTGTGTCCTTTTATTGGTTCTCCTTCTTGGTCTGGTTGTTCCCGGGACCTCTCCGTATGTGTACGGGGTGTATGCAGGCTATCCTGCCGAAGAGGCCGGTGTAATGCCCGGCACGATCATTTTTGCTATTGACAATACTTCCGTCTCCAGTCTTGCAGACATCTCCGCAGTTCTTGCGACGACAAAGGCAAATCAGACGATAATTCTGCAAGGTGAATATCGCGGGACTCCTCAGACATATGACGTGACCCTCACCTCTATTCCGCCCGATCTTGCCGGAAATCTTCTGGTGACCGGGTCTGACTCAGGATTTATTGGCGTGTCCTTCTCTGAACCATCCGTCATCACGAATGCTCTTCACACATTGATGTATCCCTCCTCCCCACTTTGGGCTGCCGGGTCACTCCTGACATTTATTGCCCTGCCCTTCTCCTCGATTGCAGGATCTGATGCACTGAGTTTCCTGATCGTAGACACCCCTGATCCGGCAATATTGGCCGCTCCGTTTACCGGATTCTGGGAGATCATTCACATCCTTTATTGGTGTGCATGGATCAACATCCTGCTCGGAATATTCAATGCTCTGCCGCTTGGTCCGTTCGACGGCGGGCAGATGCTCCGCGAAAGCCTGCGCTCATGTTTTGTCAACCACGGAAAAGATGAGAAAACGGCATTCAGCATTTGCCGGTCGATCTCCTATGTTCTTGTCTTGTTGATCGTTATCCCATTGATCATGCCGTATATCTTATAAGAGAAGATTAATTATTCCTCTACCTCACACATAACTATCATGAAGCGTATCGCAGTACTTGCGTCAGGCAGGGGCTCAAATTTCCAGGCGATTCTGGATGCTCTTTCAGTAGGCAAAATCAATGGGGAAATCGTGGCTCTTTTGACGGACAATAGAGATGCCTATGCAATTCAACGTGCAGATACTGCTGGAATTCCTGCAATTGTTCTGAACTACAAGGATTATGACTCCAAAGAGGCGTATGAACGCGATCTTCTTACTGCTATGCAGGATGTTGAGGCTGATCTTTTTGTCTGTGCAGGTTACATGCGTATCATCGGCTCTGAAATAGCCCGGGAGTTTGCCGGCAAAATGATCAATATCCATCCGGCACTTCTCCCTGCCTTTTCCGGTCTTCACGGACAACGGCAGGCTATTCAATATGGAGTGAAAATTGCCGGATGTACAGTTCATTTTGTTGATGAAGGGCTTGATTCCGGCCCGATCATTTTACAAAAAGCGGTAGAGGTTCTGGATGATGATGATGAGGATTCCTTATCTGGTCGGATTTTAGAACAGGAACACCTTGCATATCCGGAGGCCGTGGCGTTATTTTGTGCTGACCGTCTGCAAGTATGCGGTCGCCGCGTGAGAATCCTTCCCGAGGCAAACAATCAATAGGTCATAGGTACTATTGTATAAGGCATAATCCCTATGGCAAAAGCAGAGAAAGGCATCTCCACAAAAAAAATCGCTCTTGAACGGATCGATATATTGTTTGAGCGTGCAAAAGAGGCACAAACCAAACCCGAACTTTCCGTTCGTTACGTTTCTCTTGCCCGTGAGATAGCGATGAAACAACGCGTCCGTTTATCAAAACGTCACCGGCGTTCCTTCTGCCCGTCATGTCATGCCTTCTTTATTCCTGGTGAAAATCTCCGGGTTAGGGTCCAGCATGGGAAGATCATCTATACGTGCGGTACCTGCGGAGCAGTTACCCGTATCCCCCTCAATAAAAAAACCGAATCAAGGTGAAAAACATCTCAGATACTACCGAATCCTATATCCAAACCCTGAAACCAACAATCTGGGTCGGCAAAAATGGCTACACTGACGATCTCGTTGCGGAAGTGCGTCGTCAGCTTGACGCACGCAAAGTTATCAAAATAAAATGGCTTCAGAGTTCCGACATGAACACCGAGGAAGTACATGACCTCGCCAAAACAGTTTCGGCCGAAGTTATTGCCGCGCGTGGAAGAATGGTCGTTCTCGGTGCGAAAAACCGAGGTAAGTTCCTGGAAACCGCACCTGCTCGCCGAACGCCGCCGAAAAATCTCTCGGCCCGCGACAAGATTAGGTCTTCTTTCATGGGAAAGAAATAACCTCACTCTTTTTTTCTAGCGAACATATATTATCCTCTGACTCTAATTTATACAGACTGTTAATGTCATCTATTGCGGAATGATTTCCGCAAAGAAGCATGTCTCCAACATGCGGCATACAGTGAGGATTGTCAATGACTACAGTGTTTGATATTCCGGCAGACTTACTCATCGCAAAGGTAGCAGACGAACTCAAGAACGAGTCCGTTATTATAGCACCCGAGTGGGCTGAGTTCGTCAAGACGGGAGTACACAAGGAGATGCCACCGGAAAATCCAGACTGGTGGTATGTTCGATCCGCAGCAGTGCTGCGCAGAATTTACGTTGACGGCCCGATTGGAGTTGAGCGCATGCGCTCCGTTTACGGCGGTGTGCAGGACCGCGGTTCCAAGCCGTCCCACTTCAGAAAAGGCAGTGGAAGCATTGCCAGAAAAGTCATGCAGCAGCTCGAAACAGCCGGCTACCTTGAAAAGGTTACCGGAGGTCGGAATGTTTCTGCAAAAGGTCGCAAATTCCTCGACAACATTGCCCACTCCTTAAAGGCTCAGGCAGTTGAGGCAGCGCCCGGACTCGCAAAGTATTAAAAATAATTACTGACTAATTGAAGGTGATTCAAGAATGGGAGATGATGAACTCGCAGAGATCCGCCGTCAGCGCATGATGCAGATGCAGCAGCAGCAGATGGCGGAGCAGGATCAAATCCAGCGTCAGCAGCAACAGCAGGCACAGATACAGTCTGTACTCATGCAGTCAATGGAGCCTGAAGCTCGTGAGAGGTTAAACACTATCCGGCTTACAAAGCCTGAGTTTGCCTCCTCAGTTGAGCAGCAGATTGTGTCCCTCGCCCAGTCTGGACGCCTGCGTCAGAAAATTACCGATGAACAACTCAGACAGCTGTTAACTCAGATTGTCCCGCAGAAGAAGGAATTCAATATCCGCAGGGTTGGATGAAAGCAGGGGTGCTCTACAGTGGCGGTAAAGACAGTAGTCTTGCCGCGGTTCTCTTATCAAGAGATTATGATGTGGAGCTTTTGACCTTTGTCTTTGACGAAACCCATGCTGTGCCTTCTATCGAGGCGGCGGCAAAGGAAACCGGTTTCCCCTGGAAGAAACTGGTCTTTGTGCCAGGTTTCCTTGATGAAGTCGTAGAACGAATCGTTCACGATGGACATCCTGCAAATGCTATCAACGAAATCCACCGACGGTCCCTCTGTGCTGCAGCACAGGAATATGAGGTGGTCGCTGACGGAACCCGACGTGATGACAGGGTTCCGATGCGGACACAGTCTGAAGTGCAAAGTCTTGAGATGAAGTACGGGGTGAGTTATATTCGCCCCTTGCTTGGCATCGGAAAAACAGAAGTCATCCGATTGGCGGAAAAATTCTTTGAGATCGCCTATGGCGAAACAGGAACGATTCCCAACGGTGACTTCGAAAACGAGATCAGATCTGAAATGACCCGGAGGGGGGTGGACTATGTTCCGCTCTTCCCGAAAAATCATGAACAGTCCCTGATCATCAAGAAAAAAATGGTGAATGAACCATGAGCAAACTTACCAAAAGCCGTAAGATTCGTCTTGCAAAGGCAACCCAGCAGAACCGCCGTGTTCCTGCATGGGTCATGATCAAAACCAAGCGTACCGTTGTGTCGCATCCAAAGAGACGCAACTGGAGACGCAGCACACTGAAGGTGTAAAAAAATGGTAGAAGTGCAAAAAGAACAGGTATACGTGATCCCGCTCCGCGATGTTAAGCGTGTTCCGTGCTACAAGCGTGCTAACGCAGCTATCAAAGACATCCGTGGCTACCTCGAGCATCACATGAAAAGTGATGACGTTAAACTTGATAAGGGTATTAACGAACTCGTATGGGCGCGCGGAGCCCAGAAACCGCCAAGACGTATTCGTATTCGGGCAATGAAGTTCGAAGACGGTCAGGTCCAGGCAGAACTTGCTGAGGAATAAATGGACCCGACCCTGTCATTGAATGGTGACCCGAACATCGGCGTGTATGCACGTGTCTTTGAAGATCTTGCTGTTGTCCCGGTCGAAGCTCCGAAAGAGTTCCGGGACAAAATAGCGGAAGCTTTGGATGTTGAGGTTATTGAAACCTTTATCCAGGGTTCCTCTGTCATAGGTCTCCTTCTGACTGGCAACTCCCGCGGATTTGTCGTTTCCGGTCTCATTCAGGATTCAGAACTCGAAATCCTACAGGAGTACGGCGATTGTCTGCTTCTGGGAGAAGAGATGAATGCGGCAGGGAACGTAATCCTGACCAATGATTCGTTTGCCGTCGTGCATCCCGACATGTCGTCTGCGATGCGTGAAATGGTCGCGGATTTTCTGAAAGTCAAGATTATCCCGATGTCCTTTGCTGGAGTCGGAACAGTCGGTATGACATGCGCCTGCACGAATGCAGGTGTTCTTCTGCCGGCAAGAAGCAGTCCTGAGGAGATCGAGAAGCTGGAACACGGCATTGATAATGCTGAAATATCAATTGGAACCGGCTCAGTTAACATGGGCTCGGGTCTGATCGGTACCGGTCTTCTGATCAACAGCAAAGGATATCTGGCAGGTAACGCTACCACGGGCTATGAACTTGGTAGAATCGAAGATGTATTTGGATTCTTGTGAAAAATCTATTTTTTCACGAGTTGAGTATGCTTTCAATAAGCATGCGATTTCTTTGAGGTGAAATAAATGCCGAAATTCGAGGTAAAGGGCACGTTCAGAAATGATGGACGGATGAAACCCTTCACAAAAACAGTCGATGCACCTTCCGAGAAGCTTGCAGGAGAGTTCACTCTTGCAACGATCGGAAGCAAGCACAGACTCGGACGCAAGTATATTACCATTGACTCCGCAAAGGCTATTAATGGCGAGTAATACTGATCAGGCATCCCTGGAGCAGGAGGTCCGCTCCCTCCAGGCATATGCCAATGAATATTCCCAGCAGCTTGAACTTCTGACCCAGCAGTTGCGGTTCATCGAATCAGCACGCGGGGAAGCACTGGCGTCTATTGAGTCGCTTGAGGCTTTCAGCGGTCTGGAAGGAGATGTTCCCACTCTTCTGAATCTTGGTGGAGGCGTATCGGTTCATGCAACCGTTACCGACACGAAGAAGATCATGGTTGGGATCGGCGCAGGCATCACGGTTGAAAAACCGGTCGAAGAAGCGATTACATTTCTTCGTGACCGTATCACTGAGATGGATGCATCCGCAAAACGGCTTACCGAGTCCCTTGGAAAGCTTCAGGAACAAATGCGGACCGTTGAGCAGAGAATGCAGGAAATTTATTCTCAAACTCAGCACCGCTGAACTTCTCTTTTTTACATAGCTTTAGTTTCTGATATTTAACTGTCATATTTTCATTTCTAGTGTTAGACAATGATGATGTTAGATTCCTTTCCTATTCTCCTAGTGTTAACAGAGAGGAATTTATATTCACAGGACTGAATTAATAGATAATGTTTGAAGGACTGAAAAATAAACTCGGACTCGGGAAGAAAACTTCTCCCGCACCGGAGGCATTACCTCCCGCCATAGATACTATACCTGAGTCGGAACCTGAGGAGAAAAAGGCCCCGGGATTCCTCAATAAATTCAAAACTCTTGTTGTAGAACATGAGTTTGTCCTTTCTGAAAAAGATGTCGAGGAATCACTCTTCGAACTCCAGATGGTCCTCCTGGAGTCCGACGTAGCATATCCCGTTGCCGAGACAATCACCGAGCACATGAAAAAAGAGCTTGTTGGCACTCACCGAAAACTCCGCGAATCGGCTGATGATGTCGTAACGAATGCTCTTCGTCATGCTATCGAAGAGGTACTCGGTGAGGGTTTCGATCTCGTTGCCTATATTAAAACGCATGAAAAGCCGGTCAAGATCCTCTTCACCGGGGTGAACGGGACCGGCAAAACAACTTCGGTCGCCAAGATCGCTCACTATCTCCAAAGTCAGGGAATTTCTGTCGTGGTCGGAGCCGGCGATACGTTCCGTGCCGGGGCTATCGAACAAATCCGTGTTCACTGTGAAAGACTTGGCATCAAACTCATCGCTCATCAGGAAGGGGCCGATCCCTCGGCCGTTCTCTATGACACTGTTGAGTATGCCAAAGCCCACAAAACCGATGTTGTCCTTGCCGACTCTGCAGGCCGATTCCACAATCGTGTCAACCTCATGAACCAGCTCGAAAAGATCAAACGGGTGATGAAACCTGATCTCGTCTTCTATGTGGATGAGGCGGTTGCGGGAAATGATGCCGTTGTCCGTGCCGAAGAGTTTGAAAAGACAGTCTCGACAGATGGCGTGATTCTCACTAAAGTCGACATGGATCCAAAAGGCGGTGCCGCAATTTCGATCGCATATACGATCGGCAAACCGCTTGTTTTTCTCGGTGTCGGGCAGGGGTATGATGATATGAAACCGTTCACTCCTTCGCTGATTATTGATGAAATATTCGGAGATGACTAACATGGGACTTGATACACTTTCCAACTCACTCAAAGACGCGATGAAGAAACTCGCCGGCAAAACGGTCATCGACCGTGCCGCTGTCGACGAACTGGTTCGCGATCTCCAGAGGGCCCTGCTCTCTGCTGATGTCAACGTCAAACTCGTGATGGAGCTTTCTAAACAGATCAAAGCCCGATCACTCGACGAAAATCTTCCCAAAGGGATCAACGCCCGTGAACATGTACTCAGGATCGTTTATCAGGAGCTGGTCAACCTCGTCGGCAAAGAGGCTGAGTTCTCCTTAAAACCGCAGAAGATCCTGATGGCAGGTCTGCAGGGTTCGGGTAAGACCACCACGACCGGCAAACTCTGCCGCTACTTCCAGCGCAAAGGTTTGAAGGTCGGGGCGATCGGTGCTGATAACTTCAGGCCCGGAGCATATGCCCAGCTGGAAACACTCTGCACGAAGATCAACGTCCCCAGTTACGGCGATCCAAAGGAGAAGGACGCCGTCAAAATCGTCAAAGAAGGACTTGCTGCTCTGAAAGATGTCGACGTTGTCATTGTGGATACCGCTGGACGTCATGCTCTGGAAGATGATCTGATCGATGAGATCATGCAGGTCAATGCCTATCTCAAACCTGATCACCGCTGGCTCGTCATCGACGCAGCTCTTGGTCAGGCGGCCCGTGACCAGGCCAAACGGTTCCATGAAGCTATCGGTATCGACGGCGTTATCGTAACCAAGATGGATGGAACGGCAAAAGGAGGAGGTGCCATGTCGGCTGTCGCCGAAACCCAGTCCGGGATCGTCTTTATCGGTAATGGTGAAACGATCGATGATCTCGAACGGTTCGATGCAAACGGATTCATATCCCGTCTTCTTGGCATGGGTGATCTCAAAGCCCTCGTTGAAAAGGCCGAAGAGTCCATCAATGCCGAGGACGTCGATGTCAATGCCATGCTTCGGGGAAAGTTTACCCTGAATGATATGTACAAACAGCTTGAAGCGGTGCAGAAGATGGGTCCGTTAAAACAGGTCCTGTCCATGCTGCCGATGGGCAATATGAACGTTCCGTCCGACGCTCTGGAAGGAACCGCCGACAAGATGAAAAAGTTTCGGATCATCATGGATTCCATGACGCCGCAGGAACTTGACGAACCTGCCTTAATCAACACATCTAGAATGATGCGGGTCGCCAAAGGTTCCGGTTCTTCGGTTGAAGAGGTCCGTGATCTCATAAAATACTATAAGATGATGCAGAAAACGCTGAAAGGTTTCAGAGGAAACAGAATGGCGATGGGCAAAATGATGAAACAGATGCAGAAAGGCGGCATGGGACCGACGGGTCCGATGTAAAATTTATTTTTTTTAATTATGATTTGATATAGGTCAGATTATAATTGTCCAACCCCGTCCCATCATTTAGTATAGTAAAGGAGACTAAAGCCTCTTTGTAATAATTAATGTACATATTTTCTTTGTAAGGATACCAGATTATTTCCCACGGTTGTTCCGTCATTCCGTCATGTGTGGTCCATAGAGAAATTCCGGTATTGTTCGCATATATTTTATCAGTTATTGTATAGAGTATCCCGTTATATTCATACTCTTTTTGGGTGGTCCATGTCCCGACATATCTCTCGCGTGTATCTCCTCCTTCCCTGACAAAGGTTCGTCCCTCCTCATCAGTTATCGTATTACCATCTTCTGAGATTGTGGCTATCCATGAGTCATAGGCATAGGCATAGGATCCATCCTCATTCTTTATCCAGGACATATTTGAGACGTATCTTGCTCCGTCATTGTAGACCCAGGTTTCTGTCCCTATTCTATTAGGATTGAACACTATCACGATCTGTGTTACATTGGGTGCGGGGAAATCGGTGAGTTTTTCACTCGTCCATGTGCCTATGATGTCTTTTGGAGTAATCACACACCCTGCCGACCAGATTATTGCTATGAGGACGGCAATGAGGAGTATGCTCTTTTTCATGGGTATATCATGGATTCTTTATTATCTTATATGTGTCGCAACGCCGCCTATTATGGTGATTTTCAACATCAAAAATGAGTTTTTACCAAAAAATGGCATTTATCACTCACCTTTACTGCTGATTTCTTCCCGTATCCCAAACAGGTATTCCTGGGCATATCCGGCATACTGCCCGAAATGGTCTCTCGCAAATTCTCCTGCCTGTTTATATGAGAGTTTTCGTGATCCTCCGAGATACTTCGTCCGAAGAATCCTCTCGATCCACACATCCACTGGAAATGCCTCGTATTTTTCAAATGCAAACAGCAAAACGCAGTCAGCAACTTTCGGTCCGACGCCGGGAAATGTCATCAGTTTTTCCTTTGCCTCGTGATAGGGCAACTTCCGGATCTCCTCAGCCCAAAATGGGTTATTCGCCGCCATCTCCGCCGCTTTACAGATGTAGGCATCCCTGTATCCTACTTTACATGCACGAACAGCACAGATGTCCTCTTTACAAAGTATTTCAGCATCAGGAAATGTATGAAACACCTGCCCGTCCAGCTCAAGGTTTCTGCCGTATTTCATTGAAATATTCTCGATTCTCAACATAATGCCCGGAATATTTGCACAGGTCGCGCAGATATAGGAGACCAGACATTCCCACGGATCCTGCCTGATGATGCGAAGACCTCGGCACTGTTCGATCGCTGCATGGATCAACGGATCTTTATCTATATCATCAAGGATACAGTCGAGAGGAATATCAAGTCCGAAGTATCCGACGAGTTTATCCTCTGTCGGTCCTTCATACCACAGGATATCTCCCTCCTGCCGAATCTTCCAGACTCGGTCTGCAAAGGGGGCATACCAGAAACCGTCATACTCTCGCCATCGAAATGCCTGACCGCACGAAACTGTACGATCCAACTGAAACGGGATGTTTTTCAGAGAAAATATCTGCATAAAAAAAGGGATTATTCTTTGAGCATCAGAATGCCCAGAAGAACTGCACCAATACCGCATATTGCGAGAACAAGTCCGAATCCTCCGAGTACGAACTGGATAAACAACGCGAAGTTGTACCAGATTCCAAAAATACCTAGAGCGAGAAGAATAATACCTACGATCAGAGTGATAATTCCAGTTTTATCCATGATATTATGTACTCGGTTTTTGCTTATATGTATTGCGTCGTCATTTCATCTGCCTTGTCCAGAAGTATTCTATAGTATTCACAGCAAAACTACACAATAATCTCTATTTAGAATCTATGACCAAGCATACAGCTGACGATGGGGTCGCCGAAGTGATCGGTTTCATACTGATAATTGCTTTAATAGTGGCAGTTGCTGCTGTGTGGATCCTTGTATACATTCCGGCTCAGGGAAATGCGGTCGAGACCGAACACACCCGTGTGGTAACGGAAGAGATCGCCGACATCAAATACGGTATCGATCTGCTCTGGACAACGGATCAATTGGGTATGAATGCGAGCCGGATCATCTCTCCCTCGCCTGTCGAAGGGACGGAGATATCCGGTCTGTTGTTTGTGTCCCCGCCGGTCGGCACCGGCACGATTTCCGTAAGTCCGGGTACGAATTTTACGGTGGTCCATAGTGGTGGAACCTTTTTTGTGTATGCTATGAAAATCGCCTACAACTCGGCGAATTATTATGCCCCGGATACCCGCATCGTTTACGATGGAGGTGCGGTTTTTCGCGGACAGAAAACCGAGGATCCCTATGTTTTTCTCCCTCCTTCAACTGGGGAATCACAGCTTGTAATAGTTGCGGTTTCTGGCGGCGGAGAGCAGCAGATCCTTAGTAACATTCCCCTTGGTATAACCTACAAATATAACAGTACTCGAACCTACTCGGGTGCAACGGTGACGGTAAATGCCTCGTCGGAGTATGCGGATCTCTGGAATGCCTCAATAGGGGCCCCGTTTTCAGGTATGGTTACCGTAGTCAAGTATGATGTTGAGATTGGGGGCCCGCAATGAACAATACCGCTGATTCGGGTCTTTCTGAAGTTGTCAGCGTTGCGCTGATCCTGACTGTTCTGATCCTGACGGTCACCATGATAGCGCTTATTGCTTTACCAATCATGGGAACCAATACTGACCAGGTGCATAACGGTGATATTCTTCTTGAGTTTGCCCAGATGAAAGCTGATGTGGACACCGTCTGGCTGTCTGGCTCCGCCAATGTCACGCGTCAGGCAGTGTTTACTCTCTCTCCGGCGGGCGATCGGACCGAGGTCACTATCTTTCCAAACCTTTTGTCAGCAGCATCATTTGGTATGGTGTCGTTGTCATATGGTATCCCTCATGGAGAGTATGCTGAAGTGATCATCACCTACACATCTTCCAACATGTATGCCGAAGATATCGAGCTCATCTATGACGACGGTGCCCTTTTCCAAAATGGTCGCCTCCTTCTTCCAGGTTCCGTATCTGGTTCGGGACGATATGTCGTTGTGGTGAACAAAACAAAAGTCCCTGAGATGTCGATCGCCGGCGCCGGAGTTGTGACGCTGAATTACCGGCTGGAAGAGATCATCGACCCGGCACCCGGTTCAGCTGATACGAATCATCTCTGCGTGTTTTGGATGGAGCTTCGGTGAGTATGATGACGAAACGTGATTCCGGTCTTTCTATCGCCGTCGGATTTGTGATGGTCCTCATGGTGATCGCGATGATCATCGGGATGTGGGCCGTCGTCGGCATTCCTGAGCAGATCAGGGATGCCGAGGAGTATCACGCGGTAAAGGTGACGAATGCATTTCTGGACTATAAGATCGCTGTCGATAATCTCAATCAAAGTGGTAATAGATGGGCAGGAGTGAGTGTCAGTATGCTGATTCCTGCTGCATCTGCTTATGCCGACGGGGCACTGTTTATGGAAGAGGGTGTTGGAACGCTAAGTATCGATGTCGACGGCACGCTATACAGCACCGCTGAAATCAGTCGGCTGTATACGACATTTGGAACGACGAATACCCGGATCGGCTATGAGGCGGGCGGCGTGTATAGAAACGATTACGGGTCAGCTGTGTGGGTGACCCCTCCCTCACTTACTATAGATAATTCCAGCGGTGATATCTATGTGAACATGGTCATTCCGAAAATGCAGGGATCATTTGCGGTCGGAAGTTCCGAGGGTATCCCGGTGGATACCCTTCTGGTTAATCCCTCATCTCCCTCGTTGGGACCTGAATATCACATGATAACCATTACCTATGAGGCTGATGACCGTTGGGATGCTTTATTGTGGAGTGCGTTTTTCAACGAAATCAACGAAACAAACATATGGAATCCAGTTGAAGGTGTATCTATCGAGAGCAGTATGCCTACACAAACATCAGCATCACTGAAGATAACCAAGGATTCCAGCGCGAATCTTTATCTTACTATGACCACGCCGGAATATCGTGTCGATGTCAGGGGGGTCTGATGATGCGAAGCGACTCCGCGGTCTCCAGCGTTGTTGGTGTTGTTCTTCTCTTGCTTCTGGTTGTTGTTGCCGCATCGGTAATCGGTCTGACTCTCTCGGCCGCTACCCAGAACGCTGCTGAAAGTACGCCGAATGTTCAGTTCACTCCTTCGGCCAATCCCCAGATGCTGTATCACAGCGGTGGTGATGTTTTGTATAAGGATCGATTGAAGTTTTATGATAACGGTGCTGATATTACCGGCGATGTCAGTATTGATTCCGTGACTACCTGGACTGAGTGGCGTACTGGTCAGGCGATTGAACTGCCTGACGGCTATTATGTTACAAATCTTACGATTATAGCTCTGGATTCGCTGGGCAGGGAGCAGCTGCTCTATCGAGGTTCGGGTGCCGTATCGACGCCGCTGCCGACGCACACCTTTACCCCGACACCGACGTCAACCGTGACTCCCACTCCGACCCCGACAACCCCTACTCCAACGATAACACCAACGCCGACGCCGGAACCAACGCCCAACCCGTATTATACCGTCGGCAGCGATCATGCTGATGGGTTTGCGACCGTTGCGGAGTTTGTTGAGTCACTCAACAACTGGTCGAATGCGCTGTATGGAGAGGATGTGGCCATGTGTAGTGGCAATGATATCGCCTTCTTTGGTGATGTCCCGATTGGGCGTGAACCGATTCGTATCACGGAGGGGATGGGGACAGTCACCCTAAATATTATTGATCCTGGTAGCCTTTCAGAAGTGCAGTTTACCCGCGCTCCAGACTATATGGGCGAGCTTCTTGTGATATCCTCAGCTGCTGAACTGAGGACCACTGGTGTTGAACTACTAACCCTCGATGGGATGGGTCATGGTGCTGCTCCTCTCCTCTCCATAACGTCTGGTGGGTCGTTGGACGTGCATCAGAAGCTCGCATTGATAAATAGTACTAATCCAACAGGAAATGGCGGGGGGTTATATAATGAAGGTGATGTCCTGGTTAGTGTAAATCTAACTATGTATAATAATACTGCAAATAATGGCGGTAGTATCTATAATCGTGGTGATATCACCATTTCTACTTCCATTGTTATCAGAGACAGTGTTGCGTTAGAAAAAGGTGGCGGTATCTACAACGAAGGTCAGCTTTCTGCTCCGGCTTCAATAACCGTATCAGGCAATACGGCAACTAATGGGGGTGGCCTCTATAATCTTGGTGAAATTACTCTATCATCGGGTGGCCTTATTATAGATAATACCGCCTTGGAGAATGGAGGTGGTATCTACAATGAAGGTCAGCTTTCTGCTTCGGATTCAATGAACGTATCAGGTAATACTGCAACGAATGGCGCCGGCATCTACAACCTGGGAGAGCTTACGTTCAATTCGGCTAATCTTATCAAAGACAATGTTGCCTTGGAAAAAGGTGGTGGTATCTACAGTGCCGGTTCAGATTATGTATCGATCAAAGGTCCGATAACAAACAACTCGGCGAAGTATGGCGGGGGTATCTATAATGATGGGACCATTACAACAACTGGTGTTATTTCGGATAATACTGCATTGATCTCCGGGGGCGGGGTATATAATGCAGGTACCTACACATTTTCCTGGACCTCCACGGTTTCCGATAATCAGGCACAATATGGCGGAGGTATCTATAATGAAGGAGATATCCCCTTTTTTGGGGGAACTATATCTGGGAATATCGCTACGATAGATGGCGGCGGTGTCTATAATACCGGTGCGTTTAGCCCAAGTTCGTTCACCCTATCTAATAATGAGGCTGCAGGAAACGGCGGCGGGATCTATAACAGTGGGTCCACCCCATCTATGAGCGGTACTATTTCGGGTAACACTGCAAATAATGGTGGCGGTATCTATAATACCGGTCCTATGACATTCAACGGCAATCTCGTTTCCAATACTGCTGGTCAGAATGGTGGAGGTCTTTATAATGCAGGGAGCTATACAATGAACTGGGGCTCATTTAGCGGAAATACGGCAGGGAATATTGGAAACAAAGTGTATGCAACAGGGACGTCAGTTAATTCAATTCCGACATGGCTTATTACTCTCACAAATGGCGGAGGATATTATTATGCGAATTAATTATTATTCGATTTCCGGCAATGATGCTCCCGCCTCCCCTCCATATGGTATTGGAGATTAGTATTATGCTATCCTAGGTACGGTAAATCAGTTTAGTAGTTACCCCTGTCTAAAAACCGGTCCGAATTACTATTACATCGATTGATGCGTTTCATGCATGCGATGAATATGAATAATCTAAAGTAAGGGATATGTCCAGTTCCCCTCTTCGATCCAAGCTGCGGTCATTTTGACTGCCGGCATCTCAATCACCTTTTAGAATATGTATGTTACTTGTGCAGCAGTCATCGTCTGATTCAGATAACCGGTGTCACCCGTAATCGGGTGAAAATCTCTTTTTTTTGTTTTTAAAACGGCAGTCCGGTTAGTATGTCCTTTTTCGGGTAGCGGCTAATACTGTTATTCAAAGAACATTCTTCATGAAAAATCACGATGAAATCCGGTTTTATGGTTAGATTGCCATCAGGGATAGCTTTATTATCAATCCAATGTAATGATAAAATGCATATTATGAAATTAACTGCAAAGAAGAATGATGGAGTATCACCGGTCATCGGTACGATCCTCCTTGTCGCGATCACTGTCGTACTTGTTGCGATCATCGCGGCCGTCGTCATGGGCATGGCCGGAAACGTCGGCACCGCCCATGTTGTCGGTGTAACAGTTGGACAAAATTCCGCAGTGACTGGCGGTATCTTAGTTACCATCACAGGTGGAGCAGATGTTGACCAGCTCTCGAAGTACTATGTGTACAATGGAAGCACCTATGTTAATTCTACAACTAATACGACTGTAGGCGTTCCGGAAGCATTTACTCCAGGCGTTGGTCTGGCAAGTATCTCTGTTGTTGGTGCTTTCTCTGATGGTAATCAGACCATCTACACCGGCACGATCAACGTAGTGTAATACTAACGGTAATAACCCCCCGGGGTTTACTTTTTTTAATCACTCATGCATAAGTTCTTCTGCGATTTTCAGTTTTCACCTATTTAATCTCTCTAAAATAGTTCTCTATCCGGTACCTTTATGATATTTTGTATCATTGATTACATGCATATTATGATATTACCTGCGAAGAAAAATGATGGTGTCTCTCCGGTCATCGGTACGATCCTCCTTGTGGCGATCACCGTTGTACTTGTCGCGATCATCTCGGCAGTCGTCATGGGTATGGCTGGCGGGATTGGAACGAGCCACACTGTTGGAGTAAAAGTAGTACAGGGAGCTGATGCTACATCTTATGATAAATCATTACTGGTTACTATCACCGGCGGTGATGCTGCAGGTCTTAGATATATTACGGTATACAACGGTTCCACAATGGTTAATGAAGTGCCATTTACGTCAGTCGGTGTGCCGATGAACTTCAATAGTACGACTAATAAACTTGGTGCCGGTCCTGTCTATCTTTCGATCGTAGGTCAGTTTGCAGACGGCAATCAGACCATCTACTCAGGCATGATCAATCTGGTATAATCTCCCATAGATCATATCACAATCATTTTTCTTCTCTCCCCCTCTCAATCTATTTTTGGTTGAACGGGTGGTATATAATGCCGGTCGCAACCAGACTGCAGGTGTTTTTTCTTGGACTAGTCTCATTTTTTTATATTTTATCTGACTATTATGCTAAAATTCAGCAATAACAGTGCCATTTATCAACTCATCTCCAATCTTGTGGGAAGAAAAGCCACGGGAATCTCAATCCGGAGGTTTTCAGGACCATCAAAATGAAAGAAACACTAACTTTCTTAATTAGAGAATCCGCCTCATGAATGGCATCGATACATCAAACGACCTGGCCTACTACTCCCCTCTGTCGCCTCGCCTCTAAAAGAAACCGTCCTGCAAACTTGCAGCACAACGATCTCTGAATCGACTGTCTATATTATCGCCGAAAGTATTTCTGAATAGCTCTGCTAGATCTACATCTCCCTCAAACGGCAAAACCATTTATACGGCTCCACCATCTTCTATAAAACAGCCGTTTCGTCTGTACCGACTGTGACGAAACCGGCTCATTATCGCGGATCATCTCTCTCAGCAGTATAGGTCGATGTAACTTCAGCATCACTGAGGGGAAACGGCACTTCTGAGTATGATGAAATGTTAAAGGAGGGATTCAGGTAGATGCTGGAACGTGCCGGCTCCAGATATCTCTTTCCGGTTGGATTTGTATCATACACGGTGGAAGTTGGATACACACCGTTCACATATATTCTGAGCGTCTCTGATACAGTTGTCCCGACATCATTGACGCTTCCTGCTACATGATACCATGTCCCCGGTTCCATCTCAACTCTTGATCGTGCATGATTAAATGATTTGTTGAATGAATCAGTAAGCACTACTTTGAACTCTATCCCGAAATATCCTGGATTATCATATTGCAATGCCCACCCCCCTGAATTTCTGTCCAGTCCAAGCCCCCCAGTTGTTGTCCGTGCCACAATTCCACCGGTAACGAGGTTATCTCTCTTCACCCACGCCAGCGCAGTAACTCCTGGGTTTCTCACTGCAACTATCATCGACCTTGTTCCAACATCTCCTGATGTGGTATTCAGGATATCTAAACGCACCGTGTATGATCCTGCTGCATCATACATAAACGCCGCCGCTCTAGTAACAGCCGTTTGTCCGTCTCCGCTGTTCCAGGAATATACCATATCAGCAGAACTTTCGTCAGCAGTGAACTCTACCGTTGCTTGACCGGATACTGAATCAAGCACGACCCATAAATCAGCCTGATCTGCGATCATCCCGGGAAGCGGTTTTGTTCCAGAGACCCCAACCTTCACCTGGCTGGTCGCATTCTTTCCTTCCGTTACTTCGGCAGTAAATGCCGCATTCACCTCTCCCCCTCCTTCCCGGTAAAACTGTTTTTCAGCAATAACAACCGACCCTCCCGTCCCGGCATAGACAACAGACACCTGATGGAGCGGATGAGTGATCCCAAGATCCCAGGTAAGCGTGGTTCCCGAGGAAAAATCCAGACCTTCCGCCTGAAAAGCTTGTGTCTGGTCAACACCGTTCACCAGGATCTTATACTCTCCTGCCGGAAGCGTATCTCCCGAAAAATGGGTCAGAGTAATAACACCGTTATTATCAGAGATCATGATCCCAGCTATGGGAGTCGTCGAATCAGCGGTCCCGAGACTGATGATCGCGGCGGCAAATATGCCAGTCAAAACGATCGTAAGCGCAAGAATGAGAAGTACGGCTATCACTGGCGATATTCCATTCTCAGTCTCTCCGCTTTTCAGAACCATGATAGTACCCATTTCCTCTCAGAGAATATACTCCTTTGCGAAGGAATATATTCTTCACCTGGGGAAAATATATAACAGCAACACGCAAACTATTGGTCATCTTTATTTCTGCGACGGGTTGTTGCCGAAATCTATCTGGGAATATCGCTGATGTTTGGCAAAAAGAACAAGGAAGAGTCGGAAGAGGAATTATACTCCACACTTCCCGAGTACGACTTCGAGCGGGACGGATCTTTAGTCTCTCCAAAACTGCGAAAGACCGACGAGGTTCTCGAAGCCTACTGGATCGAACCTGGTCTCACCCGTGTCACCATCATCAGAACAGCAGAGTATGAAAACATCTACATCGCCCATGAACCGGCTCTGACCCCTTTTGAAGCCGAGCTCCTCGAACGCCTTCAGCCGGGTGTTCGTGATCTGCTGATCATGAAGGATATCGAGCTGAACGATAGGAAGGAGGTCCTGTATGAGTCGATCGACTACCTTCTTGATTCGTATGATCTGCCGCTTACCAATAACACCGTCTATAAGATGCGGTATTATCTGAAACGCACGTTTTTCGGGTGGGGACGTGTCGATATCCTTCGCGGGGACCACGACATCGAGGATATCTCCTGTTCCGGATATGATCTACCGGTATATCTGTATCATCGCAAGTACCGGGATATCAAGACCACGATCTTCTTCACCGATCCTCGTGAGCTGGACAGTCTGGTCGTTCTGTTTGCGCAGAAATCCGGTAAACACATCTCTCTCTCTAATCCTATCGTGGATGCGACCCTCTCTGACGGGTCCCGTATTCAGCTGACGTATAGTACGGTGATCTCGACCCGCGGTTCTTCATTTACTATTCGTAAGTTCAGAAAGAATCCATTCTCTCCAATCGATCTTTTGGTCAATCATACGTTTACGATCGATGAAATGGTGTACCTCTGGATGGCGGTTCAGTACAACTACTCCATTTTGATCGTAGGAGGTACGGCTTCAGGGAAGACGACGACCTTAAACGCTATCTCTCAGTTCATCCCGGCCCTTTCGAAGGTGGTGTCCATCGAGGATACGCGTGAGATCATGCTGGAACATGATAACTGGATCGCGAGTCTTGTACCGCTTTCTTCAGGAGCTTCCACCTCTCAGCGGGATATTTCCATGTTCGATCTGTTAAAAGCGGCGATGCGGCAGAGACCAGAGTACATCCTTGTGGGTGAGGTTCGCGGTATTGAGGCACAGACGCTTTTCCAGGCGATGAACTCGGGACATACGACGTTTTCCACTCTGCACGGAGGAGATGTCACGATGGCCATCCACCGTTTGGAGAACCCGCCGCTGGATGTGCCTAAGGCAACGATCGAGACCCTGGATATCGTGTTATGTCAGGGGAGTATGTTTCGTAACAAGAAGCAGGTCCGCAGGTGTAAGGAGATCACCGAGATCGTGGGGATGACCGATAAAGGTGAACTTGAGGTCAATACGGTGTATTTATATAACTTCCAGAAGGATGCACCAAGTTTCTCAGGTACCTCACAGGTGTATTCATCGATCGCAGAGAAGACAGGTATGAATATGTCAACGATGGGGGAGGATATCCGTAAGCGTACGGCAGTTTTGCAGGCGATGCTTGATCAGGACATCCGGGATTACCGGGATTTTGCACGGATTGTTTGGTTGTTTCTGTCAAGACCTAAGTATGTTATGGCGAATATTACAGATCTTACGCAAATCCTGCCGGGTAAGTGTAAAATCCATGAGACCTTAGCAAACCCACAGATCGAAAAGGCTGAGTATCCGGAGATGGTGGACGGACCTGCGGAGTCTGATGCGGCGTACAAGACGGGTTCATCCGTTTCCGACCGTGTCGATGATTCTGAGGCACCTCATGTGTGTCTGCTCCCTGATACCCTGGTTGTTACTCCGGAGGTTGAAGAATCCGCTGCTGCTTCAGGACCAGTGCCGGTTTCCGGGGAGCAGACTTCTATTGATGATTCGGTTACTATTCTCGACTCTGCGGAGCCTGGGGTCACTATACTCTCCAATGATGTTCCCGAATCTTCCGCTTCTGAAGACTCTGTCTCTCTTGATGTCGTTCCTGAACCTAAAGAATTCGATATTTCTGATTCCTCTGATGTCGTTTCCGAACCTGAAGAATCCGATATTTCGGAATCCTCCGATGTCGTTCCTGAGCCCGAAGAGTCCGATGTTTCTGAATCCTCTGATGTCGTTCCCGAGCCTGAAAAGTCTGATGTCGGGGCTGCATCAGATGCTAGTGAGGATTTCTTCTTTGATATCCACGCGCCTGTTCGCTCCAGCGAGGAAATATTTGGGTCGTCTGAACCTGAACCCGAGTCGATCTTTGAAGTGGCTCCGGACAAAGACATCTCTTCATTCGACCTGTATCCAGATGAACAGAACACGGATCCCTCTCCGGAAAAGAAGTAGCGTGTAGGTTATGAGAAATCCCTTAACACCATCACCCGAACGCATAAGGTCCCTTGAAAAGGAACTCTTTTCGGCACGTATTGATATAGACGTCAAAGGGCTGGTCCGTTATGCACGTGTCTTCGGTTTAATTGCCAGTATCCTGATTATTTTTGCCCTCATCATCATTGATGTTTTCTTCTTCCCTGTTGCCAATCTGTTCGCCGATTCTGAATATATTATCTTCACGTATCCTCTGACCGTTGGAATCGCCATTCTTGCAAACGTTGCGGTCTATTATGCCATCATTTCCTATCCAAAACTTGAAATGCGGAGCAGGAAGCGGTTCATAGAAGCATCCATGTATGACATGGTATCCTTCATGTATGCTCTGCATCATTGCGGCGCAACCCTGTATGCCTCCCTCCATTCGATAGCACGGTATGCCGATTACTATGGAGATGCCGCAAAAGAGTTCCGTCAGGTCGTCTCGGATATGGATTTCTGCGGCTACGATCAGTTCACCGCTATTCAGCGGCTCGCCGACACGACTCCTTCCGACCAACTTCGGTTTTTCCTCTCAGAGTTATCCTCAACATATCGGTCGATCGGTAATGCGGAGGTGTTTCTGGAGGGTAAACTTCGGGAGATGCAAAAAGAGGCTGAGATCAACCAGAGAAGTTACCTCTCTTCACTTGGGGCTATCTCCGAGATGTATATCACCCTATTCGTGGCAGGCCCCCTGTTCGTCGTGATCGTCATCATGGTCATAGGTCTCATCTCGGGATCGGACCCGCTGATCCTCGCCATGGTGGTCTATCTGATGCTCCCGATCGGAACAGTGATTTTTCTCCTTCTGCTGGACGCACTTGGTCAGACCTACATCATCAAACGTATCCAGATGCCAAGATCAGCAGTCCCCCTGTATCCCCAGCTTACTATTGTAGAGTCAGAGGGGGATGAGAGTCCTCTCTTTGAAAAACTAAGAAAGTATGATAAACGCCTGAAGGTTATGGAGTTTTTCCGCCACCCGCGGCTTGCTATCCGGGAGGAACCTTCACTCGTTTTCGTGTTCAGCGTCCCAGCCTGTTTGATAACAGGTGTTATTCTCTACCTCGCCACGGTCAAGGTAATCTTCAATCTTCATATGATCTATGAATGGGGTCTGGCGGTCGATGATGTGATCGTTGTCATGCTTTTGGTGGCTCTTGTCCCCTATGCAATAAGCTATCGTTCGTATAATCGCAGAATAGACAAGGTCGAGGGGGCTCTTCCGGATTTTTGTCGCCAGTTGAGTTCTCTGGTTAAGTATAACATGACGTTGACCCATGCGATTGAGCTCACCGCAGAAGAGGGGAAAAGTTATATTCAGGAGGATATCCGTGTGCTCTCCCGGGATCTTCAATGGGGAGAGAAGCTTTCATCCGCTCTCAAGCGGTTTGCTGACCGCATGAAAAACCTCTCGGTTGACCGGCTGGTCATTCTCCTCTCCCAGACCGAACACTTCACCAATGATCTTTCGCTCACGATCGATCTGCAGTATCATGAAGCAAAGAACAGAGAGTCGTTGAAACGGGAAAGAAAGAGCGACATGGGGGTATATGTTGTGATCGTTTTCATGGCATTTGGCGTGTTTGTGTTTGTTCAGATCATCATGGCGGATGTGTTTCTCAATATCATGGCGGAGAATTCCGAGGCTCTTTCCTACCTAAGCTCCAGTTCCGGCGTCGGATTTCCTGTCCAGATCTATCAGATGATCATCTATCACTCGATCCTCATCCATGGATTCTGCTCCGGACTTGTGGCAGGAATGATGGGTACCGGATCAATCAAAGGGGGTATCATGTACTCGTGTATTATGCTTGCGTGTGGGACCCTCGCCTTTACCCTGATTGGCATGGTCCTGTAGTGATTACGTCCAAGTAATAACCATTATCTAAGTATAAAACAATGTAATAGGGTGCTAAAGTGTAGCATGACACACAGTGTCATGCCCCCATCTGCAAAGGACTTAACCTTATGTTCTGGAATGAGAAGATGGAAACCCTGTCCGGCTCGGCTCTTCAAGAGCTTCAGCTCAAGCGTCTGAAGGAAACGGTTGCACGGACGCAGAATATCGGTTTCTACAATACCCTGTTCAAGGATGCAGGAATAACCCCGTCTGATATCAAGTCACTTGACGATCTGGCAAAGATTCCGTTCACGAAGAAAGCAGATCTTCGCGGGGGATATCCGTTTGGATTTTTAGCGGTGCCGATGCGTCAGGTCAACCGTATCCATACGACATCCGGAACGACCGGTAAACCGACGGTCGTTGCCTATACGAAAAATGATCTCAATATGTGGTCGGAGCTTATCGCCCGGAACCTGACGATGGTCGGGCTCGCGGCAGGCGATATTTTCCAGAATGCATCAAACTATTCTCTTTTTACCGGTGGTCTCGGTATCCATATGGGTGCGGAGAAGATCGGCTGTGCTGTTGTCCCCTCTGGTGTTGGGAACACCAAACGGCAGATCGAGATGATCCAGGATTTCAAGGTGCGCGGTCTTCACTGCACGCCGAGTTATGCGATGCATTTGACCGAGGTGGCCGAGGAGATGCATGCGGATCTTTCATCGCTTGAGATTGGCTGTTTCGGGGCGGAAGCCTGGTCGGAGAATATGCGCCGTGATCTGGAGAACCGTCTCGGTCTCAAAGCCTACGACAGTTACGGGATGAGCGAACTGTTCGGTCCGGGTGTTGCTTTTGAATGCCCTGAACAGGATGGTCTGCATATCTGGCATGACTGTTATATCGTCGAGATCATCGATCCGAAGACCGGCGAGGTGCTCGGTCCCGAAGAGAAGGGAGAAATGGTCGTGACCCCGATCGTGAAGGAGGCCATGCCCCTCTTACGGTATCGTACCGGTGATATCACTATGCTTATGGAAGATGAGTGTCCGTGCGGCCGCGGTCAGAAGATCGCCCGGCTTCTGGGCAGAAGCGACGATATGCTGACGGTCCGGGGGATCAACGTGTTCCCGAGTCAGATCGAGCATGTGCTGAAAAACGTCCCTGAAGTGGGAGATCAGTTCATGGTCTACATCGACCGGGTGGATCATCTTGATGAGATGATGATCGAGGTGGAGATGAATAAGAATATCTTCTCGGGCGAGCTTCAGGATCTCTCGAAACTGCAGACGAAGATCATGAAGGCCCTGCAGGAGACGCTCACGCTGCGTGCCAAGGTCGATCTTGTTGAACCGGGCTCTCTCCCCCGCTTTGAAGGAAAAGCAAAGAGAGTTGTTGACCGGAGGGTCATTTAATCATGGCATATTATAATGAAAAGATCGAGACGATGCCTAAGGATGAGCTTTCCAAGCTCCAGTATCAGGAACTGAAAAAGCTGGTCACGCGTCTCTACGATTCATCGGCCTTTTATCATAAGAAGATGGACGAGACCGGTGTGAAGCCCGCAGACATCACCTCCATTACCGATATCACGAAGCTGCCGTTTATGAAAAAGACAGATCTCCGTGATAATTATCCGGACGGACTCGTCTGTGTCCCGCACGAAGATCTGGTCAGGTACCATGTTTCATCCGGTACGACCGGAAAGCCGACGGTTGTTGCCTACACACAGAATGATATCGATCTCTGGAGCGAGTGCGTCGCTCGCTCTCTCGTTTCCTGCGGGGTTGGAAAAAAGGACGTTTTACAGGTTTGCTATGGATATGGTCTTTTTACCGGCGGTCTCGGGCTGCATTATGGTGGAGAAAAGGTTGGTGCGACGGTGATCCCGGCGTCGACGGGAAACTCCGAGCGGCAGATCGAACTTATTCAGGATCTGAAGACGACAGCGATAGCCTGTACTCCTTCATACTTTATCCATCTGATCGATGTGGCGAAGAGAATGGGTGTGGACTTCAACAAGGACACGCTTCTTCGGACCGCGGTTCTCGGTGCCGAACCCTGGACGGATGCAATGCGCCGGTATATCTATGCTGAGTCCGGCGTTACGGCGCACAACATTTTTGGGACATCCGAGATTTCAGGCCCGATGTTCACGGACTGCAGTGAGCTGAACGGGATGCACATATGCGGAGATATCGCATACACCGAGATCATCGATCCAAAGACCGGCGAGCAGCTCCCCCCGGGTGAGAAGGGAGAACTGACGATCACGGTCCTGAAAAAGGAGGCGATCCCCATGATCCGGTATCGGATCGGGGATATCACGTCTATCATTGAAGGGGATTGTGCCTGCGGCAGAACGTCGCCGCGGATCGACCGTCTGCAGGGCAGGGTCGACGATATGCTGATCATCCGCGGGATCAATGTCTTCCCGTCGGCTATCGAGCATGCTCTGTTGAAAAATCCGTATCTTACGAGCCACTTTATGATCGAAGTGTTCAGGACAGGCCCTCTTGATGATATGCTCGTAAAGGTAGAATTAAAGCCTGATGCGATGACAGATAGTATTAACGGTCTCATGGAGATGCAGATGCGTACCGAGCGCGCTCTTCGGGATGCTTTGAATGTTTCTGCCAAGATCGAGCTCTGTCCGCCGAATTCCCTCCCGCGTTTTGAGGGTAAAGCAAAACGTGTAATCGATCATCGGGTGATCTAAATGACGGAAAAATACATCATCAAACAGTTGTCGATATTTTCAGAGAATAAAGCCGGGAAGCTTGCCGCGATCGCGAAGATTTTTCTTGACACCGGCGTATCCATCCAGGCATTCAACATTGCCGAAGCAAATAACTTCGGGGTCGTCCGTGCCATCGTTGATAAACCGGAGATCGCGTTCAATGAGTTTGCCAAGCAGAATTATGCTTTGCAGTATACGGATGTTCTCGCAATCAAAATGAAGGATGTGCCGGGCGGCCTCTATGAAGTGGCAAATCTTCTCGGCGGTCTTGGCATCAACATCGAGTATGCGTATGCATTCCGTTCCGGAGATTACGGCGCATTGATCGTGAAAGTGACAAATCCGCGTGAAGCAGCATTAAAAATCGTGGAAGCCGGCATCGAACTGCTTCCGGCGAAAGACTACAACTTCTGATCTGAATACTTAATCTTTTTTTTTTCTGAAAAAAGAATGAAGAGTATTATCCTTTTCTGACAGCATCGCGGTTCTGCCGGTAGGTTTTCTCTTTTGGATCAAGCTTCATGGCCAGTTCAAATGCAGAAACCGCTTCTTCTTTCCGGCCAAGATACGCGGACGCGGCACCTTTCAGGCTCCAGCTTTCGGCATCGCTCTGGTCGAGCAGAAGGACTTTTTCTATTGATGCAAGACTTGCTTCGTATTCTCCGCTTCTGATCTGGAGATTTGCCTGCAGTTTCAGCAGGTGGCAGTCATCCGGCACCGCTGAGAGCCCGGTTTCCAGGGTTTCTTTCGCTTTTGCTGCATTCCCGAGTATGGATTCTGCGTGAGCTTTGTGCAGATAGGCAAGTGCAAAGTCCGGATCGATGGCGAGGGCCTGTTCTGCCGCCTGCGGGGCTTCGTTTGGGTTACCCGCAAAGATGAGATACCCTGCTTTGTTTGCAAGCAGGGTCGGGGAGTATGGGGCACTTGCCAAAGCATCAGAAACTGCGGTGACGGCCTCAGTATATTTTCCGGATCCGGCAAGAAGCCTGGCACGCTCTGCGGAAAACCGGTAATCTGCGGGAAACAGTTTTCCGGCTGTGATGTGCGTTGCCAGTGCTTCTTTTCTTTCGCCGGTCTTTTCAAAGAGAAGGGCAAGATTGTACCAGACATCGGGAACACCCGGCCGAAGTTTGACCGATTCCTGATAACAGAAGATGGCCCCTTTCTCATCACCGCTGTTCATCCGTTTGGCAGCTTCCTTGCACCAGAGAACCGGGTCTGAAGGATTTGCCACTCTCGGTTTTCTGCTCACTTTTTCTCCCACCGGAGAAGCTGCGAGAGACTGCCGAGCGTCCCTCCTCTTCGAATCTCTTCACGGATCCTGACCTCGGTTTTGTGAACCTCGACCGCACGCCGTGCAACTTCATATGCCCGTTCCCGCGGGATGACAACAACACCGGACTGGTCGCCTATCAGCCAGTCTCCCGGTCGAACGGTTTGACCGCAGCAGGAGATGTCGGAGTTGATCTCGCCGAATCCTTTTGGTTCTCCTGCATTCGGCTGAATCCCCGTTGCATAGACAGGAGTTTCGAGTGTGGTGATATCATCCCAGTCACGTACGGCCCCGTCGATAATGATCCCTGCGACCCCTTTGTTCTCAGCCGAGCGCGTGGCAAGTTCGCCCCACGGTGCTATGTCGGTTCTTTTGTCATTGCTGATGACGAGAACATCTCCCGGTCTGCATTCATCGATCGCCTGGACTGGTTTTGACCAGTCTCCGCCGAATGTTTGTACGGTGACCGCTTTTCCGATCATCTTCTTTGGAACATACTGAACGGTAAGGCCGCTCATTGCTCCTTTCCGGTAGAGGGCGTCCGTTACGTTCGGGGCCGAGACCTGTCCGAGAAGTCCGCGGATCGTGTCATCCAAACTGATTTGTACCGAGGTCCCTTCCGTCGGCCGGTCGATCGCCTCCCGGACATTTCGGGCAGCTTTGGTGACGTCGGCTGCCTTGATGATCGAGCCTCCGACGATCACGATGTCGGCGCCCCGTGCCGCAGCTTTGGATGCTGTTTCTGCGTTCAGTCCTCCTGCAACGGCTATTTTGATCGGCAGATTTCCAAGTTTGTCCAGAAGGTCCAGCGGATCCTTCCCTTCCATCTGCTGGTCGATACCTACATGGGCATTGATGATCTGGACCCCGAGATCGGCAAGTTCTCCTGCACGGGTAATCACGTCCTCGACATTCATCATGTCTGCCATGATCTGTACTCCGTAAAGGGAAGCCCCGCGAAGTGCGTCGATGATGACCGCATTATCCGTATTTGCAAGGACGCAGACGATATTTGCTCCGGCTTTTGCTGCCATTTCAACTTCTATCCCGCCGGTATCGGCTGTTTTCAGATCGGCGACGAGTGTTGTGGTTGGAAATTGCGCCCTAAGGGCGCGAACTGCCTGCATTCCTTCGCTTTTTACGAGGGGGGTGCCTATTTCTATCCAGTTAGCACCGCCTGCCAGTGCCTCTTCTGCTATTTTTTGGGCCCGTGTAAGCTCGGTTACGTCAAGGGCCACCTGGAGGATAGGGCTTTGCATGGAGAATAGTTTGGAAGGAGAAGGGGATAAGGCTGGCGGGTGAGTAAAAGATATCCTGAGGTTTCAGCGGCGCAGTAGGCCCGTCATATTCTGAGAGGGTTCTGGTTCATCGAATCATCATTTTAAAAAAGGAGGGAGTTGTGTGACCGAGTCACAGATTATTACAACAGATTTTCCTTATTAACGATATCTCTTTTCGAGAAGGAAACACCGTGCATTGGAAGTTTCGGGAGAACACGATCCTTGTAATGTTAACAAATGTGAAAGTAATGATCCCATAGGGATCTCACTGCTCCCCTCATACAGTTCCGCCATGTCGGCAATATACGACGGGCGTTCCGGATAGTGATAAGGGATATGATTTTCCCTGGTAAAACTTGTCCGCTTTAGTTCGGCGATTACGTTTGTCATTTTTTCATACATCCCAGTGTCATTAAGCCCCTGAGTCCTGAGTTCAGAGACAATAAGTAATATGTCTGTTATTATATTTAAAGTATTCTTTTTTAAAAAATTATGTTATATTTATACTTTATTATTAATTGGTATTTTTGCATGAAAAATAGGATAATTATGGCTCACTGCTCCGATGCCGGGCTGAGTCTTTACGGCGCGTTTTGCTCGTCTTGGATCTATATCTCGTCTCTTTAGAATCTTTCAAAAAACCTCTCGCGACTCATATAAATCTCACAAAAGTGTCCCTGACATACTGTTATGAATATCAAAAACAAACTATACATCGTACTTGAGGATATGACACCGCAAATCTATTCCGATACCCAACTTGTCATCAACGGAAAAATCTACAATTCTGAAGAGAATTGTTACGGGAACGGCTGGAACTGGGATGCAGGGTCTCGTGTTCTTTCACTGAATTCATATCACGGATCCGGGATCGACTGTTTTGGGGATATCTCTATCATTGCCTCGGGTGCAGAAAATACCATCATTGGGAAACACCGTCCGGGAATACGTGTGCGAAATGGCGGTCTGACTATTTCGGGTGAAGGATCGCTCATCCTTGCAGAAAGTGAAACCGGCATTTGTGTTGATTCGGGAAAATTATCCATAAAATCAGTGTATGTGGGTATCTCCGACGTTATCTGCGGGATTCATGCCAAAAAAGGCATCGCGATCTCCGGATCGACCATCAGTATACTCTCTAAAGATACTGGTATCAGATCCGGTACCGGCATAACTGCGGATACATCTTCTCTAAAGATTATTTCGGCCGGCGCGGGTATAGAGTGTTTCGGCAGCCTTGAACTGGATGGGGGCACTCATCTCATCGAAACGCTGGACGGGATAGGGATACATGTGCGTGATGGTTCATGTACCCTCAAAAACTGTTTCCTGCGGATGGCTTCCCGGAAAATCGGGATCATCGTTGAAAAGGGCGATCTGCATATCTCCTCCGTCACCGCAGAGATCAGCGCGGGAACGGGAATTTCGGCCGGCGGCTCCTTCATCGGAACGAATCTTCATCTCTTCATTAATGGGGAGGATGCCGGTGTTCTTGTCAAAGGGGATGCGTGCCGCCTCTCAGATGGGAATTGTGCGGTTTTTGGAAATGCGGCGCTATCCTTTTCGAACGATGCCGCTTTCTCTCGGATGAATGTCACAGTCGAAGGCGAACTGACAGGAATTATAACGGGGGCAAGCTTTTGTTTGGAAGACAGCTGTGTTTCTGTCATCAGCGGAAAAGCGACCGGTGTCCATGTCGGAACAGACATGATCTTTTCCGGAAGGAGTTTCGAGATACGCGGTCGAACCGGACTTGTTGTCAATGGAAATCTCGAGGTCTCGAACGGAATCCTCACATCTATCAACGAAGGCACCGGGATTGATGTCAAAGGGACATATATCCAGAACTCCGGCATGATCTGCGGCACCGGTATGGCCGGGGATGGAATTTGCGTCGCAAAAAAAATGACTGTGTACGGCGGGAAGATTGAGGCAACCGGGTATATAACCGGTCTCTCCGTTCTCGATGATCTCATACTTAAGTCCGGTCTGCTGACCGCTTCCGGAAAGACCGGGCTGAAAGTGGCAGGATCTTTCGAAGATTCAGGGGGATACCTTACCGTCTTTGGCGATGAGTTTGGTCTCTACGTGTCTAGTGGAACAACCAGTTTCGGCGGTGCAGTTGTCGATATTGCCGGAGATGTGGGATTCTATGCCGGAAATACCGTGAACATTTTCGGCGGGGCGGTGCAGATTTCCGGTCATTACGCAGGGATCTTTTCCTTCGCAGGCGATGTTCAGATCCACAGCGGCATGCATGACATATCTGCAGATACCTACGGGATACTGATTACCTCGGGTTCGATCTATGCAAAAGGAGGTTCGCTCCAGATCAGAACAACCAATAGCGAAGAAACCTCGGCCGGGATAAGTCTCGGCAGCGGCGATCTTATCGTCTCCGGGACGCATCTGAATATTTCCGGCGGCATGCACGGGGTGATGGGTGAACAAAGTACTGTGTCGGTAACGAATTCCGGTCTTGATGCCGAAGGGGATATGTTCGGAATTGCAGTAAAGCGTCTTTCCTTCACAGGAGGCACTTTTACTGCGTATGGAAAAAAAGCAGCTCTCTTTCTGGATGATGACGCAGCTCTCGGTGAAAAAGATACGGTTGTTACCTGCGGGAAATCCGGGCTCAATGCCGAACCCTGTCCATATGCCGACCAGAAGTATGTCCACCTCTATCCGAAGCATTTTGCCAGACTTACGATCCCTGCAACGGTCGAAAGTTTGGATGAGATCGTTCGGTGGGTGGATGCATCACTTCGTCCGAACGGGGTCCCTGAGCCCTTCATTTCGAAGATGACGCTGGTGATCGAAGAGCTGTTTGTCAATGTCGTGAACTATGCCTATCCGAATGAACCGGGCTCTGTGTTCTTTAGGATGTATGTCGGCCCCTGTCTGAAACTGATCATTTCCGATACTGGGGTGCCGTTTAATCCACTGGAGTTTTCAGAACCAGATGTTACGCTGCCGATTGATGATCGCACGATCGGCGGTTTGGGTATATTCCTGTCGAAAAAACTGACGGACAGAATCACTTATGAAAGGGTGAACGGAACGAACGTCCTGACCGTTTACAAAAAACTCTATACTTAGTGTCAAAATGGGAGAACAAAATCTATGAAAATCACAAAAACTGTTAAAGAATCAAAACTAATCCTTGAGCTGGATGGTAAACTCGATACCCGAAGCGCTCCTGAGTTTCGGAGGTGTGTTGAGTCGTCCCTTGATGGGATCTCATCCATTACGCTCAATTTTGCAAAACTCACCTACATGTCCAGTGTCGGTCTTTCAATCATTCTGACCTTGAAAAAGAAACTTGGTCCGAAAGGGACCCTGCAGATAATCAACGCACACGGTCTGGTCCGCGAAGTTTTTGAGATCTCGGGGTTTGACGATCTTCTGGTAAAAGAGTAAAGAGAAAAAGCTGTGTTTTGGGATTTCTATTCCATTTTTTATTCGTTATTCTTGGGTGTATCTGA
>Ga0265295_1001444_pt1 | contig 41806 bp, 40 predicted proteins | sample Munlansysbiofilm_FD_192503 | JGI IMG/M metagenome (GOLD analysis project Ga0265295, IMG submission 192503) | Leachate microbial communities from a municipal landfill in Southern Ontario, Canada - Methane capture system biofilm | ecosystem: Engineered > Solid waste > Landfill > Unclassified ... | reverse complement strand
TTTTAAAAGAGATTACTTGCGTGATCTCATTTGGGGGGAGATACAAAGATTGAAAGCCTGTTTTTCTGCGAAAAACCTGGTCTTTTTTTATTAAATATTGAGCGATATTTTTAAAAGAGATTACTTGCGTGATCTCATTTGGGGGGAGATACAAAGATTGAAAGCCTGTTTTTCTGCGAAAAACCTGGTCTTTTTTTATTAAATATTGAGCGATATTTTTAAAAGAGATTACTTGCGTGATCTCATTTGGGGGGAGATACAAAGATTGAAAGCCTGTTTTTCTGCGAAAAACCTGGTCTTTTTTTATTAAATCAAATCTTTGAGCGAGCTCAGATTTGATTTAATAAAAAAAGCCCGACACTATCGTGTCAGGCTTTTAATCTTTGTCGGGGTGGAGAGATTCGAACTCCCGACCCCCTGCTCCCAAAGCAGGTGCGCTAACCGGACTGCGCTACACCCCGAGTTTTTATAATATAATCTTTTTTAGAACTTTTTGTTTTTGTGTTTAAAAGAACAAAATCAAAATTTCGGACTGCAAAGATAAACAGTTTTTTTAATAATAAAAGAATTATTGATAAAAAATAAAAAATATTAGTCATATTTGCATTTTAATTTATGATAAAGCATAAACTCATATTATTAATTCTTGGTGCACTCCTGATAATTGAAAGTTTTTTCATGGGAATTGCCACCGCTGTTTCGGGTTACTACGCCGAATATGATTTTATATATTTAGTTTTAACCACTGGAATAACTTTATTAGTAGGCTTAATATTAGTATTGCTTTTTCGTAAAACCGACAAAAAAGTAGAAAAACGTGAGGCCTATCTAATAGTAACATTTAGTTGGATTTTACTTTCATTTTTTGGTTCGTTACCTTTTTACATAAGTGGTGCAATACCTGTTTATGCAGATGCGTTTTTTGAAACAATATCTGGTTTCACAACGACAGGAGCCTCAATTTTAAACAATATAGAAGAAATACCCCACGGATTATTATTGTGGAGAAGTACAACCCAGTGGATGGGTGGTATGGGAATTATAGTTCTCACGATAGCAATTACACCACTTATTAAAGTTGGAGGCATGCAGCTTTTTAGTGCAGAAGCTCCTGGTATAGCTACCGACAAATTACATCCTAGAATTGCTGGTACTGCAAAAAAACTTTGGCTATTATATTTTGGATTTACATCCGCTGAAGCAGTTCTATTATATGTTGGCGGAATGTCTGTCTTTGATGCGGTAAATCATGCTTTTACTACTATGGCAACTGGTGGATATTCAACTAAACAAGCTAGCATTGCAGCATTTGATTCGCCTTTTATTCAATATGTTATCATATTCTTTATGATGCTTGCTGGTACCAACTTTGCATTAAGCTATTTTGCAATTACAGGACAATTTAAAAAAGTATTTAAAAATAGTGAACTAAAATTCTATTTTATTATAATATTGTTGTCAGGACTTATTATTGCTTTTGGATTGTGGCATTTTATGGGAATGCAAATTGAACCAGCTATTCGTCATTCACTTTTCCAAGTAGTATCAATTATTACTACAACTGGTTATGCAACCCTCGATTACCTCACTTGGGTACCTGGAGGGTTTTGGGTGTTTATTCTTATGCTTATGTTTGTAGGTGGATCCTCAGGCTCAACCGCAGGTGGAATAAAAGTGGTAAGAATACATATCCTATTCCGAAATTCATACATGGAGTTTAAAAGACTGATACATCCTCATGCCGTGCTACCTGTGAGATATAACAAAAGCTCTTTGCCGCAAAACACTATCAATAATGTTCTTGCTTTTATTATTTTATACATAATGATTATTGCAACTGGTACGCTTATTATGTCTTTTACAGGGCTAGACCTCGAAACTTCTTTTGGTGCGGTCGCAACAAGTTTAGGAAACATAGGACCTGGCATTGGCGATGCTGGACCTGCATCAAATTTTGCCAATATTAGTGTTTTTGGTAAATGGTTTCTCGGTTTGCTAATGCTTATGGGACGTTTAGAACTTTTTACTGTATTAATTATTTTTACACGATATTTCTGGAAAAGATAATTAGTCTTTATTCGATAAGGCGTTTATTACTTCCTTTGGTCGTGAGGGCTTCGCCGTTGTTTTACAATCCCTAGTCTACCACTCTGGCTCAACACTTCCTAAACGAATTACTTGGGGCTCATCGTTTGTGCAATCAATAATTGTTGATGCAACATTACCGCCATATCCACCATCGATAACTGCATCTACAAGATTTTGATAATCCTCATAAATCAATTCGGGATCGGTTGTATATTCTAATATTTCGTCATCTGCTTTTAAAGATGTTGTCAATATTGGATTGCCTAAAACATTAACAATTTCTCTAATTATATTATTGTTGGGTATTCTGATGCCAATAGTTTTTCGGTTAGCTTTCAATATTTTTGGAACGTTATTATTTGCTTCAAGAATAAAGGTAAAAGGACCAGGTAAATTCCTTTTCATTAATTTAAAGATACTGTTATCAATAGGTTTTGTATAATCGCTTAAATGACTCATATCATAACAAATAAACGAGAAGTTAGCTTTTTCGGCTTTAATCCCTTTTAATTGAGCTACCCTTTCAATAGCTTTGGGTTTTGTAATATCACAACCTATTCCATAAACAGTATCGGTGGGATAAATTATTACCCCACCGTCTTGTAAAATATCAACTATCTGTCGTATATATTTAGGAGCTGGATTTTCCTCATACATACGAATATATAATGCCATTACTAATTATTTAATTTATTATAATCATTCAGAAATTGCTCTAAACCGATATCTGTTAAAGGGTGTTTAAGCAAACCTAAAATTGCACTTAGCGGACAAGTTGCAACATCTGCTCCCATTTCCATACATTTAATAATGTGCATAGTATGACGAATTGAGGCTGCCAGAACTTCGGTTTCAAACTCATAATAGTTAAACATATCAACAATCTGACCTATAAGCTCAACGCCGTCTGTACTATTATCATCAAGGCGACCAATAAAAGGAGACACATAAGTTGCTCCCGCTTTAGCAGCGATTAATGCCTGCCCAACACTAAACACAAGAGTACAATTAGTTCTAATTCCCTTTGAAGATAAATATCTGATTGCTTTAATTCCGTCTTTTATTACTGGAATCTTTACAACTATCTGTGGGTGTAATGCAGCCAATTCTTCGCCTTCTTTTATCATTCCTTCAAAATCGGTGCTTATAACTTCGGCACTAACATCGCCATCAACTATTTCGCAAATTTTAAGATAATGATCAAGAATATTTTGTTTGCCTGCTATTCCTTCTTTCGCCATTAACGATGGATTTGTTGTTACTCCGTCCAAAACTCCGAGCTCTTGTGCTTCACGTATTTGATTAAGATTTGCTGTATCAATAAAAAATTTCATATTATTTAGTGTTTTATAATTATTTTACAAAAATAGTGGATATTTCTGAACATACTACTAATATTCTAATAAATAATAAACATTTACACTATATTAATTAACAATAATTCAAATAAGATAGCGTTATAACAATAGCTTTATCATTTAACATATTTCTGTTAATAAAATAAATTAAATTATCGTTAGGTTTAAATAATTGTGTATATTTTCGTGAATTATCAACTAAATTTTTTGTAATATGTTATTTTTACAGGTAGATACGTTGCAAAATGTTGCTCTCACAGGCGAAGAGGGAGAACAAGTAATGTCATTTCTTGAACTAGCGGTTAAGGGTGGATGGATTATGATAGTACTTGCAGTACTCTCGGTAATCGCTGTTTACATTTTTATTGACAGGTTTATTGCAATTAGAAAAGCGTCTAAGGAGCAAAAATCGTTTATGGAGAACATTAAGAATTTTATCTTACAAGGCAAGGTCGATCAAGCTCTTGATAATTGCCGAATGAATGAGGGACCGCTTGCTAGGATGATTGGGAAAGGAGTTTCGCGGATAGGTCGTCCGCTTGGCGATGTTAACGCAGCTGTCGAAAATGTTGGGAAACAAGAAGTTGCAATACTCGAAAAGGGTTTGCCTGTGTTAGCCTCAATTGCAGGTGGAGCACCAATGATTGGATTCTTAGGTACTGTTATTGGTATGGTAAGAGCATTTTACGATATGGCATCTGCCGGAAATAATATTGATGTTACTTTATTATCTAATGGTATTTATACTGCGATGGTAACAACAGTTGGTGGTCTTATTGTTGGGATTATTGCATATTTTGGTTATAACATTCTTGTTGCACGAGTAAATAACCTTGTAGCAAGGCTCGAAGCCAAAACAACAGAATTTATGGATATTCTTAACGAACCTGCAAAATAAACAAACATGGCGTTAAAATCAAGAAATAAAGTAAGTGCAGAATTTAGCATGTCGTCTATGACCGACATTGTATTTCTATTGCTTATATTTTTTATGGTAACATCGACTTTAATTGCTCCTAATGCCTTAAAGTTATTATTGCCATCTAGTGATAGTCAAACATCTGCAAATCCAATTGCTTCGATATCAATTAAAGATAAACAGGACGGAACATACAGTTATGCGGTTGGAACAACATATTGTAATCCCGAAGATATTGAACTTCTATTAAAAAAAGAAGTTGCAGGTCAAGAAGATCCTTTTGTCTCTTTGCATGTTGATAAAAGTGTACCTATGGAAGAAGTTGTAGGCATCATGAATATCGCAAAAAACAATGAATGGAAACTAATTTTAGCAACTACACCAATAAAATAATTATGCCATTTGTAAAACAGCACATACACGGAATAATCGGAGCAACTATTTTTCTTATAGTTGCAATTCTGTTGTTATTGTTGCTAGGTTTTACAACAGCATTACCTCTTCCTCCCGAAGAGGGAATACTGATTGATTTTGGAGGCGGGGGTAATGTCAACGCTGGTGCTTCTTCATCTGCCACTTCAAACGAACAAAACTCCTCGACTCAAGTCTCTTCAAACTCAGGTGTTAACACCCAGACATTCGAAGAATCCGCCCCCATGCAATCAAGTACAACTCCCAACGCCAACAATAACGTTTCAAACACCGAAGAAAATAAAAATAATGCAACTTCAACAAGCAATCAAAATAACAGTCATTTACCAAACTTTATGCGTGGTATGAATTTTGGCGATGGAACTGGAACTGGAACTGCTGGAAGTGAAACCGGAGCAGGAAACCCAGGAACTGGTGGTGGCGGTGATGGTACAGGAACAGGACCTGGACCTGGAGGTGTTGGCGGAAGCTTAGACGGACGAGGAATGCTAAAAAAAGTAAATCCTAAAAATCAAGATAATCTAGAAGGACGCGTAGTTCTTAAAATAACTGTTGACGAAAATGGTAACGTTACAAATATAAGCCTAATTAGCTCTAATTGTAATCAATGTACACAACTTGCAATAGATGCAGTAAAACAATGGAAGTATGAAAAGAAACCAGGGGCAGGCTACCAAACTGGTACTGTTGCTGTAGAATTTAGATTGTAATATTTAGTGTTTTACTAAAATTCAAAAAAAATCATTGATTTCCCTCACTCCCTTTTAAAATTAGAGTTAAACAGATTTATCCCTTACGGTCGAAATGACATTTTGGTATGAGATTATAAAGTCGACGACAAATTACACACTATCTTTATTTTGTAATGTACGTGTCGCCGACTTATACATCACCCAAATAATAGTCATTTCGACCTCTGACGAAGGAAGGATGAGGAATCTGTTAGTTTATATTTGCAATTTTATTTTACGACCAAATAGAGATAACTGCCTGAGTTATAAAGATAAACTCAAGAGTTCTGAAATGTAATAACGAACAATTATTCAAAATCTTATTATCTTTGTATTACAATTTTTAGTTTAAGAACCTAATTTATGAAATCAAAGAATACTATTGCGATTGGACTATGCCTTATAAGTTTTTGCTTATTTGTCCAATGTAAAACAAATGAAAACACTACTGCAAGTAAGAAATCACAATCAATATACAATATTCTAAAACTCATAAACTTCTCTGATAAAAAATCAGACAAAGTATTAACAGATCCAAAAAGAGGTAAAAAACATTTCTCAGCAAATCGATTTGACAAAGACTTAATTATTACCGAACATAAAATAAATGATTTTAAAGCCCTTACAATTACCACAAAAAACATATCTAAAGCACATATAATATTCTTTCATGGTGGTGCTTACTTTATAGAGGCAAGCAAAGCTCACAGAAAACTAATAGAAAAGATTTGTTTAACTACCGATTATAAGATTACATATATTGATTACCCTCTTGCTCCTGAGAACGATGCTATCACAACTCACAAAATCACTTATGAGTTTTACCAAATCTTATTAAAGAAACACCCAAATGACGAATTTATTTTAATGGGCGATTCCGCTGGTGGAGGTCTTGCTTTAGCATTCTTACAATCACTTGTTACAAATAATGAGAAAACAATCCCTCAAAAAACAATTCTATTATCCCCATGGCTTGATGTTGGCATGAAAAATCCTGATATTAAAAATTATATTGACAAAGATGTAGTTCTAAATTGTCAAAGGCTTATTAAATGTGGAAAAATATATGCAAGAGATTTAGATACGGAAAACCCTTTAGTTTCGCCTATATATGGGGAACTTAATAATCTTGGTACTATTAAAATATTTGTCAGTACTCACGAATTGTTTTATCCAGATTGTTTAAAATTAGATTCTTTAATATCTGAAGCTTCAGGTAGTATTTGTGAAACTAAAGTAATGGAAGGAATGGTACATGATTGGATACTTTTTCCATTTGATGAAAGTGAGAACTGCATTAAAGAAATTATTGAATCAATTGAAAAGTAAAATTACCAACAAGCTATAATCACTTAATAATTATTAAAAAAAACTACCGAATACTATTTGCAGCATTCGGCAAATAATATTATTGACCTGGGATTTTTTTTAATTTTTAAGAAATTTCATTATCACTGTTTGTTAAAGTTTTTAAGATTCCTTAGTAAAAATAACAGGTTAGTTAGGAAATTTATTAACGCTTAGTTAGTTTTATAAATCAAGTACTCCAAATGTTTCATTGTACGGTTTATTCAAGTCAATAAAATCAAAGTTTAGTTTCGTTTCAGTCTTAAGCAAATTATATATTTTTGAACTCTCAGAGTCTGAGGTAAGATAAGAATCTACTACTTTTAGGCAATCAGCTTGTGCAAATAATTTTGTATCATTTGGGATAATATTCCTTTCTTTCAATTTCAACTTTCCTTTCTTTTGGAAAACAATTTTTGCTAATTCTCCTGTACGTTTAGAGTGGTCGAGATTAAAAGGAATTATTTGTAAATTTTTTAAAGGTAATTCATGTATATCTCCTCCAACACAATACTCTGCAATAGAAATAGTAGAAATCATCATAATTATTTCTTTTTGAAGAAAATAACGAAAATAATTATCCGCATTTTTAAATAATGGATCTTCATCATTTAAAAATCTAAGAAAAAAACTTGTATCAAGTAATACTGCTCTATGTATCATAAGCCCCTCTAATGTTTTTCAACCATGTTTCAGGTTCGATATTGCTAAGCCATGATTTTTTTGCTTTATCTCTAAGTCTTTTTAAATATTGTTCATCATATTTAGTTTGATAATCAACTAATTCAATAAAACTCAAAGTAGAAGTATCAACTTCACCCGTTTCTGAATTTTGTTTTCCTGTTGCACGAATACCAAAAGCTTTATATAATATATTCTCGTCATATTGTTCTAAGAAGCTAATAGGCGTTTGAATTCTTATTGTTCCAAGTTCATCTGTTACTATATGGATATTTGCTTTATCTTTACCTCCTGCATTAGTTACCTTACCATAAAAATAAAATTCTGCGTCTGCCCAAATTGCTTCTGTTCTTATATATTGTGTTGTTTTATCAACTTTTATTTCATTTGTATTATCAAGCGATGTTTTTATATTAAAAGAATAATTCCGTTTTATAGCAACACTTTGAATGTTTTCAAATGCTTTGGCAGTTGGGATATCCAAAAAATCAATATTTTGCACTTGATTTATCTGACCTATTATTGCATTAAAACCAATTATATATTGAATTGATGTTTTAAAAATATGTTTAACTGAACCTTCCTCAATTTTATAACTTATTGTTGGTCTATCTCTTTTTTCTCCAGGATAAAGAAGCTTTTCAGCATTTTCAAGAATAGAAATTACCTCCTTTATGTCATAATTATCAGGTAATAAATCCATGTTCCCCTTTGAACCTGTGATTCTAATTTCTATGTATCCTACTTTTTCCACATTACAAAAGTACTACTTTATTTTGATTTGGTAATTATTTTCAAATGTTTTATCTCAATTTTCATGTTAAGGGTCTCTCTCTTGAATGACAGCTACAATATAAATATCTATAATTATTATTAATTAAAAGAATAAACAAAAAATATTTTAGCTATTTTACAGTAATTACTTACTCCCAACTTGTTTTCGCCCACTCTGCTTGCTCTTCCTTAGATTGAAATGTCCACGCTAAAACCCTACTTATTTTATTTCCCTGCCCCATTGGTATAACTCTAATTTCTTTGGCTTTTACTCGCTCGAGTTCTTTCTTCAATGGAAATATGCTTTCTTCTCTTGATATTAAACTTGTAAACCAAAAACACGTATATCCATATTTTACACTTTCGTGTATCATGTTTTTAACAAATTTACGCTCCCCTCCTACGCACCAAAGCTCTTGACTTATCCCACCAAAGTTCCGTTCTTCATTATTTGCACGTTTTCTCTTTAAGTTAGTTAATTTTCGCAAATTAGCCTCTTTTGCATCTTCTAATGATGCATGAAACGGAGGATTACAAATAACAACATCTATTAAATCATCTTTGGCGATAATTCCATCAAAAACTTTATATTTATCTTCCTGTAATTTAAGCTCCACCAATTCTTTCAGATATGGATTATTTTCAATGATTTTCAATGATGAATCTATGGCTTTTGAGTCAATTTCGCTACAAATAAAACTCCATCCATATTCAGCCACTCCAATAATTGGATAAACACAACTAGACCCAACTCCAATATCAAAACACTTAACATTGTTTCCTTTAGGGATTTTACCAGAATTACTCTCAGCGAGCAAATCGGCTGCATAATGCACATAATCAGCTCTCCCTGGAATTGGCGGAACCAAATAACGTGGCGGAATATCCCAATATTCAATATTATAATAATGCTTTAGTAAAGCAACATTTAATGCTTTAACAGCAAAAGGATTAAAAAAATCAATCGATTCTTTTCCATACTCAGTAGTAATAATAAACTCGTTTAAAGTTGGATATGTCACAGACAAAGCTTTTAAATCATAACGCTCACGATGTTTATTGCGTGGATGAAGTTTTGATTTTATCTCTGGTTTGTGTTTGATTTTATTTTTCATAATTAGATTTTGCTTTCAAATTACAAAAGTACAAAATGTTTAGTAGCAAATTGTTTTATTTTCAAATTTTAACTTTACCGACAAAATTTGTGTTTTCCCTGCCGTTCTCTGTCGTTTTGTCATATTAATTCGATTGGCATATACTTTGAAAAGCAAGGGTAAGTTTAAATTTTAAAATTTTTAGAACTATGACAAATAAAAAAGGTAATATTGGTGTTACCACCGAGAACATTTTTCCGATTATTAAAAAATTCCTTTATTCGGATCATGAGATTTTTCTTAGAGAGCTTGTTTCTAATGCGGTTGATGCAAGTCAAAAGCTTAAGACAATTGCAATGTCTGGCGAATTTAAAGGCGAGGCTGATAATCTTAAAGTACAGGTAATTCTTGATAAAGACAAGAAAACTCTAACTATTCGCGATAACGGTATTGGAATGACTGGCGAAGAAATTGAGAAATACATTAACCAAATAGCTTTTTCAAGTGCTGGAGACTTTTTAGATAAATATAAAGATGTCGAAAATGCAATTATTGGACACTTTGGTTTAGGATTTTATTCCTCGTTTATGGTATCAGAGAAAGTGGAAATTCTTACAAAATCATACAAAGAAGATGCAAAAGCAGTAAAATGGGAATGTAAAGGCGATCCCGAATATAAAATTAGCGAAGTTGAAAAAGATGAGATAGGTACCGATATTATTTTGCACATAGACAAAGACTCAGAGGAGTTTTTAGAGAAAAATCGCATTCAAGAATTATTAGAGAAGTACTGTAAATTTTTGCCAATAGAAATTATTTTTGGTAAGAAAACTACGTGGAAAGACGGCAAAGATGTAGAAACTGACGAAGATAATATTGTTAATAATCCAAATCCGGCATGGAAACAAAAACCTGCCGATCTAAAAGAGGAAGATTACAACTCATTTTATCGTGAATTATATCCTGCAAATTTCGAAACTCCACTTTTCAATATCCATTTGAATGTTGATTATCCGTTTAATTTGACTGGGATTTTATATTTCCCAAAAATCAAATCAAATCTCGAAATGAACAGAAATAAAATCCAGCTTTACTCAAATCAGGTATTTGTAACAGATTCTGTTGAAGGTATTGTACCCGAGTTTCTGACATTATTACATGGTGTATTAGATTCTCCAGATATCCCGTTAAATGTGTCAAGATCTTATTTGCAAAGTGATTCAAACGTAAAAAAGATTTCAAGTCATATTAGCAAAAAAGTAGCAGACAGATTATTTGAGATTTTTAAAGATAATCGTGAAGATTTTGAGAAAAAATGGGATGACTTAAAGCTATTTATTGAATATGGAATGATCTCTGACGAAAAATTTTATGAAAGAGCCGAAAAATTCTCACTATTCAAAAACACAGACAACAAATATTTTACTTTAGAAGAATATAAAACAAGTATTGAAGCGGAACAGAAAGACAAAAACAATAGTTTAATTTATCTGTACGCAACAAATAAAGAAGACCAATATTCTTACATCAAAGCTGCAAAAGACAAAGGATATGATGTTTTATTATTAGACGGTCAGCTTGACATGCACTTTGTAAACACATTAGAAAGCAAAATGCAAGACTCAAGATTTGTTCGTGTAGATTCGGATACTGTTGATAATCTGATACAAAAAGATGACAAAATAGAATCGGTACTTAGCGAAAAAGCTCAAGAGGGAGTTAAGTGGGCATTTCAAGGTATAGTTCCCGAAGATAAATCATACTGGGTAACAAATGATGCTATGAGACCCGAAGATATGCCAGTTATCATTACTCGTGATGAATTTATGAGACGAATGAAAGATATGTCTGAGTTTAGTGGCGGTACTGGATACTATGGCGACTTACCTGATAATTATAAAGTGATAATTAATACAAACCATCCAATTATAGTTGACTTGAGCGAAAAAATCGAAAAGAAAACTATCACTAAACGCAAACAAATTGACGAAAAATTGGAAGCCATAAATAAGGAAAAATCTGCACTCGATGAAAAACTCAAAAAATTCGAGAAAGATGAAGATAAACCTGCAGAAGATAAACTTAAACTTGAAGAGATAGAATCTAATTTGACAAAAATCGAAGAAGAAAAAATTGATATTTATAAAGACTTCGGTAAAAAACAAAAAATTGTAAGTCAATTATTCGATTTAGCTTTACTCTCCAACAATCTTCTAAAAGGAGAGCCTCTAAGTAATTTCGTTACAAGAAGCGTAGAATTGCTCAAAAAATAACATCTAATTAATATTGTAAAAAACCGCAGTTTCTAAAAATCAAGCTGCGGTTTTTTGATTTATCTCGCATTATAAACGAAGAAGATAAAAAAACTCAAAAAAAAATTGCTATTCAAAAAAATACCTTTACCTTTGTATTATACAAGTTGAATAATACTATTTGATTATGACAAAAGACATACTACTTGATTTGCTCTCTTCTTGGGAGGAAACATACAAAAAAGGACAACTTACTTTATGGATATTCCTTGCATTAAAGGATGGGCAAAAATATGTTGACGAAATCAAAGAATTTATTGAAACTAAATCCCAAAACACTATCAGTTGTGAGGAACAGAGCCTGTATAGAAACCTACGAAAATATGAACATATTGACGTAGTATCGTTTGAAAATAAAAAAGGGAATAAAGGACCTGACAGAAAATATTACTTCTTGACCAAAATGGGAAATGAGTTACTTGAAATATTTATCGAAAGAAATATAAAACTATTCTTCTCTAATGAAATCAATAATCTTTTAAAAAAATAATTAGATATGAAAACATTAATTACGCCGAATTTAATAAAGTTCACGTTAGCAACATTAGTACTTACAGTAATGTTCCGAATAGGTTTAAGCACCTCAATAACTAATCAAATACTTGTCGCAATAATTATGTCCGCAGTTGTTTATGCAATTCTAATGTGGCTTAATGGCTATTACTTTGGCAAAAAAGAACATGAATATCTTCCAATTTATGATATTGGCTTTAGATTTCATCTTGCAACTTTTTTTGGACATAATATTATATCTATATTTTGGTTTCTATTTGGTTTTGAATCAAAATATGAAAATATCAAAACAGTTTATCTCACAGCATTAATTTGGTCTGTATTTCTAATTACTCATTTAATTCTTTATCTTTTCGCAAGAAAGACATCAATTAAGAATCTGAATAAGGATGACCTATTTGAATAAAAAAACGTACCTTCTAATAAGTAATGGCTGGCTTTTTTTGAAGCCATTACCACTACTATCACAGGTTTTTATTGATTGGAAGTCAGGATAAGGTTTTCTCTATAATTTCAAGCATGAAGCATAACTATTTAGCAAATCTATATAAATATCATAACAAAATCACATAAAATTAGAATCATCGTATTTTTTTTATATTTTTACAAGATAAATTTCAAAACATAAAAACATAAAGAATATGATTTTCTATAAAACAAAGAATGAGATTAAAGTAATTTTAGCAGCAATTTTTGTGTTTGTATTTTCAAGTTTATATTCACAAAATGTAGGCATTAATACAAATACGCCTGATTCATCAGCATTATTAGAATTACAGTCTAACGAATTGAGTTTTTTACCACCTCGTTTAACGCAAATTCAACGCGATGCAATAAACAATCCAGCAACAGGACTTATTATTTATAATATTTCTGAAAACTGTATAAACTACTATGATGGAGCATTATGGTTAAGTCTTTGTGGGAGTGCAAGCACATCGGGGATAACAATTGATACTCAACCAACAGATGTTTCGGAATGTGCTGGTGCAAACGCATCATTTTCGGTATCATCAACAGACGGAGTATCTTATCAATGGCAAGTAAATACTGGCGGCAACTGGCAAAATATTGAATCGGCTGGAGCAAATCCCGTTTACAGTAATTATACCACAGCCACAATTAACCTAAGTGGAATTGTTGCCGGAAATAATGGGTGGCTATACCGTTGTATTGTAACAGGCAGCACGCCTCCACCAGTTGTAAGTAATGCCGTAACACTTAATATTTTACCTTTACCTTCCCAACCATCAGCAATAACAGGCGAAACTTATGTTTGTGGCTCTACTCCTATTAGCACTACACAGGAATTTAATTCTGATGTTCTAACCCATGGCACTAACCCAGGTAGTAATAATATTTGGTTTGCACCAGACTATAATAATCCAATTGCTTATTCAGCAACAGGAGGATGTCCTAATGGACATGTTGGTCTTGCAGGAAGTTGGAATGACTATTGGGGAAATTTTTTACGATTGCCAGAAATGGATTGTTCTGGAAATGATGAAGTTTCGATAAGTTTTGATGTTTCTCATTCTTATTTTTTAAATCATACTAATGATTGGTGCAGATTTTATATGTGGGCAGATGGTGGATACAAACATAATATCACAAGCGTAACAATAAATGGAACTGATGTTACTTATGACTCTGAAACGAACGGAAAAGGCTTTAAATTTACAGAAGTAAGAACATGTGCACAGGTTGTTGTAACATTTGATATTTCTGCAATTGGTAATAAATCAAATATTTTATTTTTCCTCGAACCTAGTTGTAATTATAATAACTCCAATAATTTTTATGTGTGGTTTGATAATATTAGTGTTAGCTCTGGTGGGTCATCAAATTTTGATTATTCAGTAATTGATGCTGGACATACCTATACTTGGCAAGTTCCGTCAGACTGGACAATTGATTCAGGTCAAGGAAGCAATCTTATTTCTGTTACCCCAGGAACTGTAGCTGGAGATATAATTGTAACACCATCAAATACATGCGGAAACGGACCATCACAATCTTTAAGTGTTAGTGTTTGTCCTTAGGGATTGTAAAACATTAAACTAAGCATTTTGACTTGTTCTTTTACCGTTTTTCTTTGTTGCAAAATTAGCAAAGAGACGCAAGCTATTAGCTAAATTTTGCGTCTCGAAAAACAACAAAATATCTTCGTCAATTCTGCATACTTTATTATTTTACAAACCCTTAGGGATTGTAAAACATTAAACTAAGCATTTTGACTTGTTCTTTTGCTCGAATGCGATGGGTTGAGCGAAGTCGAAACGTTCGTCTGTTCCCTTGTTCGATTGCGATGCACCGAGCGAAGCCGAGGTGTTCGATTGTTCGTCTGTTCGTTTGTTCGAATGTTCCCAATAGTGGTTATCCAAAACACACATCTAACCTACGACAAAAGTTTGCAAAAAACATTTGCTTTACTACTCACTTCGTACTGTTTATAATTTCACAATAAGTATTTTAGCAAAAAAGTATAAATTTGATTAAATTTGACAAAAATATCAATATGTAATTTTTAAGAAAATGAAAGAAACATATCGAGAATATATTCATCAATTAAAGTCTATTAGTACAATAATTTTGATAAACTTCGGGAGATAAAACAAAATATTTAATAATTAAAAACAAGGAGATTTAAACTTTTAGCCATGATAAAATATTCTACACTAAAAGAAAAACTAAAACTTGAAATCTTAAACGGTAATGTTGAAGACTTAGCATATTTTACTCATTATTTGCAAAATCATAAAAATGGAGTAGCGCACTCGTATGAAAAACGAGCGAAAGATTACTACAAAACAATCTTTGAAGACTTGAGTTTAACTTCTGAGCCCGAATTGCAGGCGATGTTACCAATAAAATGGGATGTTCCTTTTCCTGCACCTGAAAAGCCTGAATTTACATTTATTGACCTTTTCGCTGGTATAGGAGGTTTCAGAATTCCGATGCAGGAACTTGGTGGTAATTGCGTTTTTTCTTCGGAATTTAATTACCATGCCCAAAGAGCATACGAATTTAATTTTGGAGAAGTTCCTTTTGGCGATATAACAAAATTAAATACGAATATTGTACCTAAACACGATATTCTTTGTGCAGGATTTCCTTGCCAACCTTTTAGTATTTCAGGAAAAATGAAAGGCTTTGAAGATACCAGAGGCACACTGATTTACCATGTTTTTGAAATTATTGAAAAACATCAACCTAAAGTCATTTTCTTAGAAAACGTAAAGCATTTAGTTTATCACAACAAAAAAAGAACTTTAGCCACTATCGTACAGCATTTGGAAGAAATGGGATATGTAGTTTCTAAAAAAGTGTTGAATGCATCTGATTTTGGCATTCCTCAAAACCGAGAGAGAATTATCATCATAGGACATAAAAATACTAAATTTGATTTTTCAAAAATAGAACAAAAGACTAAACCGACATTAAAGGAATTTTTGGATAAAAAAAAATGATTTTGAATACTTAGACGAACCCTATACTATTCTAAAAGAGCAAAAAACTCAAAAATCAGGTCTAGTTTTCGCAGGCTATAGAAACAAAACCATTCGCAAGGCAGGTGTAAGACCAGGTACAGAACATTTATCTCGTGTTCATAAACAACCTAATAGAATTTACTCTACAGAAGGCGTTCATCCTGCATTGCCTTCCCAAGAATCTTCGGGTCGATTTTGGATTTAGCATGAATGGAAAGTAAGAAAACTAACAATACAAGAGTGTTATAGAATAATGGGCTTTCCAGATAAATTCAAATTGTTGAATAACAAATCAGAGCTTTATAAACAAATAGGAAACTCGGTAGCAATTCCTATGATTAAGGCCGTTGCTGAACAAATTAAAACTCAACTTTTAAAATTGAAAATATAAATGGATCCAAATAAATATCTTGAAAAAATATATAAAGAATCAATGTCAATAGTTGGTTCTGATGACAAAATAAAATCTGATTTAAATAAAAACATTACCTGTCATTTAAGTGAAATACTAAGCCGATCGGAATCATCAAAAGGCGTAATTACGGTTATTCTGACAAGTGCAATCTATAAAATCCTAAATCCAAAACAGGACATAAGGAATCATCAAACAAGCATCCCTAATGGTTATTCTGGTATAACTTTTGATACAAAATATATTACACCGTTCTTAAAAAACCTTAGATTTCCTGCTATGGCTGCCATGTTATTGTAAACGGATTAATACCTTCATTAAAATATTATTTAAGACTCCTCTCTAACGCCTCTGAATTTATAGAAAACTACGTGAATTTGATTGAGAATGATACAGCACTGAAATTTGAACATAAAAAAGAGTGGAATAGTATTATATCTCAAATGTAATCAAACACATTAGACATTTGCACAAAAAAACAGAAACGCCCGTATTGCATCACAATACGAGCGTTTTACTAATAAAACTGTGCCCAGAACAAGATTCGAACTTGCACACCCTTGCGAGCACCAGCCCCTCAAGCTGGCGTGTCTACCAATTTCACCATCTGGGCATTAAAGACAACAAAAGTAATATTTTTTTTAATAACTTTCAATATTTTATTCTATTTGATAAAAAACATTCAAACACATGATTATAAATTAGTAGATGTAAAAACATTTTCCAAACATTTAAACAGTATTTAAAACATTTTTTTACTTTTGTATAAAACAAATTTATCATGACACTATTATCGATAGTTTGGGATGTTGACCCCGTAATGTTTTATATTGGAGAAAGAGGTATTCGCTGGTATGGTTTTTTATTAGCTTTGGGCTTTTTAATAGGATATTTAATTATTTCACGCGTAATGCGTAAGGAAGGACACCCCCAAGAAAAAATTGACAAACTTGCAATATTTGTAATTATTGGAGTTGTTGTTGGTCTCAGATTAGGACACTGCCTGTTTTATAATCCAGGATATTATCTTTCGAACCCTCTTGAGATACTAAAAGTTTGGGAAGGAGGACTTGCAAGCCATGGTGGTGCCGCTGGGATTTTATTAGCTGTTTGGCTCTTTTCTAGAAGATACAAAATGAATTATCTTGGAATATTAGATAGAATAGCTCTTATAATACCATTTGCTGGTGGAATGGTTAGATTAGGAAATCTTGCAAATTCAGAGATTTTTGGGATACAAACTTCTCTGCCTTGGGGATTTAAGTTTTTACGTAATCGAGGCGATTTGCAACCTGCCATCGATGCCGCTACTGGACATTGCAATACCACGGACTTAACATGCCTTACACAGTTTTGGACAGCAAGACATCCTACTCAACTCTATGAGGCGATTTTCTATTTTATTATGTTTATCGTTTTCTTCATTGTGTTCAAAAAATTTATAAAGAAATGGAAAGAAGGAACTTTCTTAGGATGGTTTGTTTTTATTCTATTTCTATTTAGATATATTATCGAATATACAAAAGTGGATCAGGTAGAGTTTTCAGGCTGGACAGAAGCAATTAGAATGGGACAACTCCTTTCAATACCGTTCATTTTATTAGGATTATTTTTTATGGGAAGAGGTTATGGATGGTTTAAAAGAGGGAAAAGTGAGGAGTTGGGAGTTGGGAGTTGGGAGTGAAAAGTGAGGAGTTGGGAGTTGGGAGTTGGGAGTGAAAAGTGAAAAGTGAGGAGTGTACACAGAATCACAGGATTACAGGATCACAGATGAATCACAGATGAATCACAAATCAAAAGTGCGAAGTAAGTCTCAAACACAGACTTTATTACCAAATATTAAACAAATAGAAATAAAATAAATTATGGAAAATTTTACTTTTTACAATCCCGTTAGAATTCACTTTGGCAAAAATCAAATCATAAAATTAAAAGACGAATTAAAAAATTACAACAATATTCTTTTTACTTACGGAAAAGGGAGCATCAAAAAAAATGGTATTTACGAGCGTGTTATAGATATGCTTTCGGACAAAAATATTATTGAGTTTGGTGGTATTGGGGCTAATCCCGAGTATGAAACGCTAATGAAAGCAGTAGAAATCGGCAAAAAAGAAAAGATTGATTTTATTCTTGCGGTTGGAGGAGGTTCAGTTATTGATGGATCAAAATTTATAGCAGCGGCAATTAATTATAAAGGAGATGACCCGTGGAATATGCTCTCAAAATACGAAAAATTTGACTCGGCAATAAAAATTGGCACTATTCTCACGCTTCCTGCAACTGGATCCGAAATGAATGGAGGAGCAGTAATTACAAGAGTATCCTCGAAAGAAAAATTAGCTTTCGGAAGCCATTTGTTAATGCCAGTTTTTTCGATCTTAGAACCAGAAGTAATGTACAGCCTTCCCAACACACAAATAAGTAACGGAATTATTGATGCGTTTGTGCATACAATTGAGCAATATATTACATATCCAGTTAATGCGGCAGTTCAAGATGCTTATTCGGCTGCTCTTTTAAAAGTAATAATCAACGAAGGTCCAAAAGTTCTTAAAAATCGCTTAGATTATGATGCAAATGCAAATCTGATGTGGGCTGCAACTATGGCTCTGAACGGACTTCTTGCAGCAGGAGTTCCAGAAGATTGGAGTACTCACATTATTGGACACGAAATTACCGCACTTTATGGTATTGACCACGCTCAAACACTTGCAATAGTGTTACCAGGAGTTTTATCAGTAATGAAAGAAGAAAAATCTGAAAAACTTTTACATTTTGCACAAAATGTTTGGGACATAGATATCAATAATAATAATAGTACTGTTATTGATATGGCAATTAACAAAACTGAAGAATTTTTTCACAGCCTCGGTATAAAAACAAAACTTTCGGATTATAATATTCCAAACTCAGCTATAAATGAAATTTGTGCTAAACTTGAAAATAAAAACTTTATAAAACTTGGAGAAAACAAAAACATTAATCCAGAAATTGTTGAAAAAATTTTAAAATATCAAAATTAATTTGTTTCTGATAAAGTTTTTTTCTTATCTTTGGTGTGATTGTTAAACCAAAAAAATAATAAAATGAAAAAACTAGCTCTTATTACCATTTTAGCAGCCATAACAGGATTAATTATGGCTCAACAAACTACTCGTACGCTTACTTGGGACGAAATAGAAAGAGAATACTTGGAATATGTACCAACATCTTATTCAGAAAGCAATCCTGCACCAGTTGTATTCTGCCTCCATGGACTTGGTGATAATATGACTAATTTTTCTGGTGTATGGCCTAATGTTATTGCTGACCAAACTGGCTGGATAGTTATTACTCCGCAGGCTTTAGATGCAACTGTAATGGGGCAAAGTTTTGGAGCAGCATGGAATGCTGGTGTTGGAGCAACAGGCACAATGGCTGGAGACATTTTCCTAAATCCAGATGTTGACGACACAGGTTTTTTAACTGTAATTCTCGATTCGTTGGAAACCTATTTTAATATAAATCCCGACTCTGTTTTTTTTACTGGATTTTCATTAGGAGGTTTTATGTGTAACCGCATGGCAAGTGAACTTGGAAACAGAATTACTGCTGTGGCATCTGTAAGCGGCACTATGGGAGTTGGGTTTACTCCAAATCCACAGGTTGCTATTAATACAATGCACATACATGGAACTGCTGACACCCAAATCGCTTATGAAGATGCAGGATTTAACACAGGAATGGGAGTTTATTCTGTTGGAATGGGAGCCGAAGAATTAGTCGAGTATTGGAGAAACTTTAATAATGCCGACGAATCACCAGTAATGAATATATTCCCTGATACGCAAGCAGATGGAAAAACATTCGAAAGATATGTGTATCTAAATGGTGATAACGATACTTATACTGTTTTTATCAAAGTAGTTGGCGGAGATCACGAATGGTATTACATTCCGCAAAACGACATGGGATATACTACAGAAATTTATAAGTTCTTTACTAATACTATGGATTTTAGTGTAAAGACTGAAACTGTTTTTGCAAAATCGGAAATTTTAATTTATCCTAATCCTGCAAAAAATCAAATCAGTGTTTCTGCTGGCAAAGATGCGGAATTAAAAATATATAATTGTTTAGGTAGCCTACTAAGAGTAGTTAATCTTGAAAATCACAATAGTTTAGATATCAGCAATCTAGCTAATGGAATTTATATATTCAGAATTATGGATGGGGAAAAGTCTATTGATAAAAAAGTGGTAATAAACAGATAAACAAAAAATAAACAAAAGTCAGGTACAAGTCTTGCAATAAAAGCAAAAGTTCCTGACTTTTTTTTGCATTTTTGCTATTTGGATAGGAAATTTCTAACAACCGACACAATTTCTTTTTTAGCAAGTTCGAGACTTTCATTTATAATAATCACATCAAAATTATCTGCAAATTCCAATTCACATTTTGCTTTATCCAAACGTGTTTTAATTGCCTCTTCGTTATCTGTTAATCGTCTAATTAATCTATTTCCGAGTTCATCTATTGATGGTGGCATCACAAAAATCGCCAACACATTGCTCCCGTAAAATTTCTTTATATTAAGTCCGCCTTTAACATCAACATCAAATATTACATTATTTCCTTTGGCGGTAATTCTATCAACTTCGGACTTAAGGCTGCCGTAATAATTATCTTTGTAAACTTCCTCCCATTCAAGGAATTCGTCATTTTTTATTTTAGCTTTAAATTCATCAACTGACAAAAAATAATAATCTTTCCCGTCAAGTTCATTACCTCTTGCACTTCGACTACATGCCGAAACCGAAAACTCTAACTTAAACTCTTTAAAATTGAGTAAATGATGTACTAAAGTAGTTTTACCTGCTCCGCTGGGTGCAGAAAATATCAACATTTTAGGTTCCATTTTACTTACAATACATTTAACAATTGCTCTTTTATTTTTTCAAGCTCATCTTTCATCATCACAACAATTTTTTGCATTTCGGCATGATTTGCTTTAGACCCTAAAGTGTTAATCTCACGACCGATTTCTTGGGAGATAAAAGCTAATATTTTCCCAACAGGCTCATCACTCATTATTGTCTCTAAGAAATATTCGCAATGTTTTTTCAAACGAACCTTTTCCTCATTAACATCAAATTTTTCAAGGTAATAAATAATTTCTTGCTCTAATCTATTTTCGTCAATTTTTTTACCTTGGCCTAATTCATCCAACACAAGCCTTAGTTTTTCGCGAATTAAAGTTATTCTTTCTGCTTCAAATTTAGGAATATCATCAAGTAGAGATAAGATAGATTTTATATTAATAGTAATATCTTTTTCAAGCTCTCTGCCTTCTATAATTCGATAATCTTTACAAGCCTCTATTGCCTTTTGTACAGTTTGTAAAACAAAATCCCATTCTCCATCCGACAAATCTTCAGATTTGTTTTGCATAATATCAGGCATTCTAATAATTCCCGAAAGAATATCATTACCCATAGGAATAGAATTCGTATCACAAATATTTTTTAATTGAGAGTAATAATTAATAACAATATCTTCATTTATCTGTGTAACATTTTCACTTCCGTTAAGTTCCACAAACATACAAAAATCGATTTTGCCTCTTTTGAGCTCTCCCGATATGAGTTTTCTGATTTCAAGTTCTTTTTCTTTATAATATCCAGGTATTCGGGTATTAATATCAGTTATTTTAGAGTTTAGTGATTTTACGTCGATACTAATCTTTTTATTTTTGTACTCCAATACTTCACGACCAAAGCCTGTCATAGAGATAACCATAAGCCAAATTTTAAAAATTTATGCAAATATAACAAAACCTATAACAAACACTACTCAAAAGTTAAATCCATTTTGAAAAGTCTATATATAGTGATTGGTGTCTGTCAATAAAGTTTTTATTTAATCAGAACCCGAACCGAGCCGCAGGCGAACTCACGCAATGCAGGGCGATGTCCTGTCGAACTGAGTGTTTATCGAAGTGAGCCGAGTCGAAATGAGCGTAGCGAGTAAGCTTTAGTTCATGGGCAACTTGTGGCTTGTCGAAGTAAGCGTGTAAACCCAGAACTTCCAACATATAATTTAGGATATTTTCATATACCTATTGGCTTATTAACCAATATTAGATATTTTTTGGAGCATTTTAACATCAATAATTTTAATTCTTCTACCTTCGAGTCCAATCACGCCTTCTTGTGCAAATGTTGACAAAGTACGAATTGCGTTACTTGTAGTCATATTACTAAGGCTTGCGATATCTTCTCTTGACAATAATGCTTTAATAGTTAGTCCATCGTCAAAATATCCATAAGTTTCGATTAAAAATAAAAGAGACTCTGCAAGGCGACCGCGAATATGCTTTTGCGTAAGACTAACTGTACGCATATTAGACACACCCAACTCTGTTGCAAGAGATTTAAGAATCGCAAATGTAAGATTTGGGTCATTTTTCATAACAGAAAATAGAGCATTCTTTTCAATGGTACAAGCAATCGAAACTTCAATCGAAACTGCTGAGGCATGATAATTCTGTCCAGCAAAAAGTGCCCGATAACCAATAAAACCTCCTGGTCTTGACAATCGAATAATCTGATCTCGACCGCCTGCTCCCTCCTTAAATATCTTAACTTTACCGTCCGATAAACATATTAGCCCAGCAGGCTTTGTGTTTTCTAAGAAAACTAACTCATTTTTCTTGTAAGATCGGCATTCTGTATTTTTTAACAAATACTCTTTGTCTTCTTTCGAAATGGTATAAAAAACAGACTCCGGTGAATTGAATAATAAGTCTTTAGAACTTTCTTCTGTCTTCATTATTATTTATTTTTGTTGCAAAATTAAGATTTTTATGTTTTATAACAAACTAATTTTGTTAAAATTATCAAAAAGAATGTTGCAATTATTTATAAACTTGAAAAGCCTCACGGTTTCATCCTTATATAAGTGGTTTAATAACCAATATAAGACAGTAATTAATTGTAATTAATCGCTATATATAAAAAGAAAGCTTGATGTAAAACCTCATCACTCAAAAACATTTAACCAATAAACTATTAATAGACCAATCATTTTTTATTAACTTGCAACAATATATTTTCAAATTGAATCATTTAAAAATCATAAAGTACCTAAACCTAAAAAAATTGATAAACTTTATTAATTTATCATGCTATTATCGTAAAGTAAAAACAAAATACTCTAAACAACAGAAAAGATCGAAAACAAATAAGTTTCTACCGCCCCCTTCATTTATATCATTTGAGCCAACAAACTATTGCAATTTAAAATGTCCTGCATGTCCTTCGGGGACAGGATTACTAACAAGAGATAAAGGTTTTGCAGATTTGGGATTATTTAAAAAACTAATTAGAGAAAACAAAAACCATCTAATCAATATCATACTTCACTTTCAAGGAGAACCATTATTACATGAGCAAATTGGTGAAATGATAAGTTTTGCAAGAACACATAAAATATACACTGAGTTTTCAACAAACGGACATACGATACACAATAATATTGATATTATCAAAAAAGCAAAACCTGATAAAATTGTTGTGTCTCTTGATGGTATAGAACAAGAAACATATAATAAATATAGAATTAATGGCGATATCCAGAAAGTGTATCAAGGACTTGAAGCATTATCAGAACTTAATAAAAAAGAACGACCATATATTGAGCTGCAATTTCTTGTTTTTAAGCATAACGAGCACGAAATAAAGCATTTACATAAACTGAAAAAGAAGTATAAGATTGATAAAATTAGTTTAAAAACTGCCCAAATTTATTCTGAAAATCAAATTGCTTTGCTGCCAAAAAATTATAAATATTCAAGATATATTGTGAATGGAGCTAAATTTACAATAAAATCTAAACTCCCTAATTCGTGTAAACGAATTATTTTTGGCTCAGTCATTACTTGGGACGGGAAATTAGTGCCATGCTGCTTTGACAAAGACGCTGATTTTATTATGGGTGATGTTAAGAACAAGACTATAAATAATATTCGTAACGAAAACAATTACCAAAGATTTATAAAAAATGTATTTTCGCAACGAAATAAAATAGAAATGTGTAAAAATTGTACCGAAGGAATAAAAATATAATTTAAAATATAAATATTGAAAATTGGAAACCATTTATCTCGGCATAGGAGGAAATTTAGGAAACAGATTAGAAAACATCAATTCTGCGATTAATCTTATTACAAAAAATATTGCAAAGCCTGATAAAATATCATCAGTTTATTTATCAGAGCCTTGGGGTTTTGAACATGCTAAATATTTTACAAATGCGGTGCTTAAACTAAAAACTGACAAACAGCCTAAAGATATTTTACAAATTATACTCGCCATCGAAAAGGAAATGAAAAGAAATAGAACATCTACTGGATATCAGGGCAGAACAATGGACATCGACATTTTATATTATGGAAACATAATCATAAAAAGCGAAAATCTTGAAATTCCACACCCTAAAATAGAAGATAGATTATTTGTATTATTACCAATAAAAGAAATTGACCCAAATTTTCGTACTCCAATCTCTGGTAAACATATTGATACTCTAATTTTAGAATGTGAAGACAAAAGCAAAATCAAAAAATTACATTATGGAACATAAAATATTTATGAAAATGGCTCTATTAGAGGCTCAAAAAGCAGCTGATGCAGGCGAAATTCCTGTGGGAGCTATTATCGTTTGCAAAAACAAACTTATTGCACGAGCACATAACCAAACCGAAATGCTTAATGATGTTACTGCACATGCAGAGATTCTTGCAATTACAGCAGCAGCGAACAATTTGGGAGCTAAATATTTAACAGATTGTACAATATACGTAACATTAGAGCCATGTGTAATGTGCGCTGGAGCATTAGCCTGGGCTCAAATTTCAAATATCGTTTACGGGGCAAGTGATAATCAGAAAGGATATTCTTGTTATAATGAGAAAATACTACACCCCAAAACAAATATTATCAAAGGTGTTATGGCAGAAGAATGCTCCGCAATAATGAAGGATTTTTTTGAAGATAAAAGATGAAAAAAAATTGTGATGCTGTGATGCTGTGATTCTATGATTCTGTGATGCTTGCTACCACACGATGAAAAAATCGTGCGGTAGCGTGCTTGTGATTACTGGATCACTGGATCACTGGATAACTGGATAACTAATATTAGCAATCTTTTTCGTGTTTACGACACTCAATTTATAGTCCGCTAAATACACTGTAATAATAAAGGTTTTTTTTGAAAAGAAAAGTTAAAATATTTCTTGTTTGTCATTATATATTATAAAAATATTCTTATTTTAAATAGACATCTCTATAAATTTTCAACAAACTGACAGTTTCAGTTTGCAATTTATTTTTAACAAAAACCTTTGTCTCATTATCAATAAGCTCACCTATACCGTACAATATTCCAGTTTTTTTAATCGATTTTATCGTCTGGATACAATAATCAATATAGTCTTTCAATTCCATATTTGTTCTCTGCCTAATAATCTCTTTATTTATCCTAACATTATCATTTAAGTAATAATAAATATCAAAAACATCCCTACTGGCAACAGATTTACGATCAGTCAAAGCACAAAGTTTATGAGAAAACATATCTTCAATGTGCATCACTTTTATCAAAATTCCAAGATAATTTAAACTTTGATACCTGTCGTTATATTTTGGATTTGAAATCTCTAATTTTAAATTACGCTCATTCATAACCATACACTAATAGTAATAATTTATCTTACCATTAGTTCACAAAACATATCAATTTATATTTTATAATACAACTAAAAATAATGCTTGTATAGATTTAAATAAAATATTAAACAGTATTTAATAGAAGTTTATACAATAAACTTTATGCCAATGCAATCACAAAATACCGTATACAACGCATACAAATTGATTATTTTGCGTATCTGCTTCGCCAAAAACATTGATTTAACTTATGGCTATGTCAAGTTTTTTTTAGCCTTGCATAAACACAAAACAATTAAAATATCCAATACGACCTTTTGTAATTAAATTGGTATTACTCATCAAATAACATTATCTTTTCAATTTTTGTGTCCTGGATTTTCAAAATCTTGAATTTATAATTTCTATTGCCGTCTTTAATATTGATAATTTCAGATTGATTAGGGAAGCTCCCATAATGAAACAAAATATAACCTGCAATAGTTTCGTAATCGTCCGATTCGCTAAGCTGAAAGCCAAACTCTTCGTTAAAATCATCAAGTTCCATTCTGCCACTCATAACATAATTGCCATCAGGGTCGATAACCGCATTAATTTCAGGAGTATCGTGTTCATCTTCGAACTCTCCAAAAATTTCTTCGAGAATATCCTCCACCGTCACCATTCCTGAGGTACTACCGAATTCATCAACAACAATAGCAAGGCTCTTTTTGCTTTTAATAAGCTGCTCAAACAATTTTTTTGCTGACATTGTTTCTGGGACTATCATCACTTGGCGTACAAAATTTCTCAATTTTTGAGGGTTTTTAAAAATATCTTTAACGTTTACATATCCAGATATTTCATCAACATTATCTCTATAAACAAGAATATTTGAATGCCCTGTCTCAATAAATTTTTCTTTAAGCTCACTTATCTCCATATTAATTGACACCGCCTGTATTTCATTACGAGGGACAATACATTCGCGAAGTTTAACTGACGAGAAATCCATAGCGTTTTGGAAAATCTTTAATTCATGAGCCTCTTTAGTTTTTTCGTTATGTTTTGTACTTTTATCAATAATTTCATCTATATCAATTTTACCAAACGCTCTTTCTTTCTGATACTGGTCAAGGTTTTCGCTAATAAACAAGCTCATAATACGACTAGAAATCCACATCGAAAATACAACTACTGGATAAAAGAGATAATAAAAGAATATTAGAGGGACAGAAAATGTTGTTAGTGCTTTATTACTAATAATTCTGAAAAGAGTTTTTGGTAGGAATTCAGCGAAAACCAGAATAATAAGAGTTGATAAAATTGTTTGTATTATCAATATATAAACTTCATTATTCACAAAACTTTCGATTGGGGCTTGTAATAATTTAGCCATAAAAATACCGTAAATAACAAGTACTAGATTATTTCCTACAAGCATTGCAGAAATAAATTGAGGTTGATTATTATTAAAGACTGTCAATATTCTAGATCTAAGTCCCGCCTCCTTTGAAGCTATCTCTAATCTTAATTTATTTGACGAAATAAATGCGATCTCCATTCCAGAGAAGAATGCAGAGAAAATTACTGAAACAAAAATAATTATCCACTCCATTAGTATTTTCTGTTTTGTCTGTTTTCATTGTTTTTTCTTTGCATACGTCTAGCACCAAACATCCCCAAACTTATAACACCAAGCGAGTATATTATCCACGCTTTATGAATGCCAATTTTGACATTATAATAAATCCCCATACCAAGGCAAAATATCGCCATTAATATCCATGCAAATTCAATAATTACAAAAAAATTCTTTTTAATTTTCATCTACGTTTATTGTTCCTGTTGGTTTTAAAATTTTCCATTTTGAGAAATCCTGAGTTGCCTCAAAACCCTCGCCGAATAATATTTCCTCAGCTGTGGTAATTCTCACAAATTTATCAGAATATATTCTTTCCTGTTTCATATCCCAGTAAAGCAATTCAGTATTAATTCGTTCTTCTTCTACTGCATTATTTACTTCTACATCAGATTTAGCTTCCCATACCTCATCTTTAATACGATATCTGGCATAATTACATCTTAAAGTACCCGTAACCTCCATAAGAGAATTAAAGAATTCGACATTAATCCCTTTTGGATATTCATCGTACTGCACTTCTACTTTATCGTACCTTACAAGTTCTGGAGCATAAATTTTAACTTTTATTTGACCAGAGTCGCTAAAACTAGTTTCGAGGTCGATAACCTGAAAAGATGGTCTATCGTTCGAGACAGTAAGTTTATTTATCTCTTCAATATCGTTTTTACAAGAAAAGAATATCGTGGCAACTCCAAAAGTCGCCACGACAATAATAATACTTTTTATTTTTATCTTTAGTAACACTATTTATTACATCTGATAGTAGTGGTTTCGTTTATCCAGCATTCTATTGTAACGGTCTGTCCCTCGCTAAGAGTTAACCAAAATACCTCTTCGAGGGTTGGGAAACGAGACGAGTATCTTCCAATAAGTTCATTAGCCTCTTTTACAATTTCTGCGTCATCTGTAACGTTTTTAGCTTTTATAAACTGATCTACAATTAGCCAGTTTATAGATTTCTTTTCAAAAGCTGTTTCACCACACCCACCAGTTGCCGCATATATTTTACCAATTAACATATAAGCTTTTCCGTAATTTGGATTAATCCCTAATGCATTTCGTGCAGCATTTCGTGCAGCAGGATAATTCTTTACCAAGTTATAATAAAGTAATCCAAGTTCGTAATACATATCTGCTTTTTTACTATTATCTTGTTCCAAATTAATAGCTTCGTTATAGTACTTTTCGGCATTCGTTCTATCGTCTCTTTTAAAATATCCTTGAGCTATTGAATGAGCAGCAGATGCAGATTTTTCAGTATTATAAACTAACACAGCCGCATTCATATACAAGTCTGACAGTTTACAATCGTCTCCACTTCCACTTTCTAACAGTGCAAGAATTTCTTTAGCAAGTTCAACATTTTCGGGATTTGCCTTAAACTGAGGTCCAAACACATTTATTATTGCAGAACAATCAGCAGCACCAGAATTTACGAATAGTTGTTTAATTTCTTCGGCAGTTGCTATATATCTTTCTTTTTTCTTTTCATTAGTTTCATTATCTATCTGATAATTTATTGCACTTGATACCTTTGAAAATATTTCGACGATCTTTTCTTTTGCCAACACTTCGCTACCAAACAAAACTGACGCAGTATTCATATAATATTTCAAAGCAAAGTATTCAGTACTATTTTCGAGTAATTCGTAAGACCTTTCAAATACTTCGTACGCAGCTTGAATGTCATCAGCACGATATTTTAACATAGCAAGTCCTTTACGACCGAGTAACACACCTTCTTGTCCAAAATACTCTATTCTTTTATCATATACCATCAACAAAGTGTCAATATATGCTTCTTTGATAACATCTTCAGTAGCATTCTCTACAAAATATTCAATAATTGTTGTACCCTGTATATAAATATTTTTAGTAGCCTCTGGACAATTAACAAAACACCACCTCCAGGAATTGAGTGCATCTTTATAATTTTCTTGTTTAAAAAACTCATTATAAGTGGATAATTTAACTGCACAAGTTTCTGGGTCATCTCCATATTTACTAACATCTTGAGCCTTCAAAATGCAACTCATCATAAGTCCTATTATTAATACTGGCAAAAAAACTTTAATTTTCATAACTCTACAATTTATTTTAATAATATCTAATCAAATTTACTTTTCACAAACCATGTTTCGGCAAGATTGAAACTAATTCCGAGGATAGCATAATTTTCTTTTACTAAACTATTATCGAGAGTTCCCCGTTGCCCATATTCTAGCGAAATATTAAAAGATGTCTTAGAACGTTTCATTGGTAATCCTAACCCAAAACTTATGCCAAAGTCGTTAATAGGAGTTTCTCCACTAGCTAACTTAAAATAATTTTGGTTATAATGCACTCCACCTCTATAGGCCACTCCTTTCCAATAACTAAAAATACTGCCACGACTCCCACTAGGAATATACTCTACTCCTAAAGACATAAATTTCGAATTGCTAAGATTGTCAGTTTGTCCAAAGAATTCGGCATTTGCCCAAGACTGCATAGTATAATCAAACCCTAGATATAATTTATCATTATATTGATACCCTAAACCGAGTCCAATATTTTGCGGCAAACTAATAATTCCATCTTCGTCATCAGCTCTAAACACAGTATCTACAACAGCTGAGCTACTTGAGAGAGTGTGATATATAATTCTTGTACGAACAGCTCCGAGATTAGAATTTAAACCATAAACTGCTCCTATCGACAGTGAATTTACATCATTTATTTTATAAACATATTTTAACCCCGCATCAACACTAAAATCATGAATTTGAATAGTGTTTTGTTCAAAGACATTTAAAAATGCACCAGTCTCATCGTTAAAAACAATTCCATTAGATTGATAAATTTTCCCAAATAAATAAGAAGCAGTTATTCCGAAATAAAGATTATTAAACGGATTGAAAGCATTTGTAAAAAAAACTTTATTAATCCCACCATCGCCAGCAAACAAATAGTTTTTATCCACATTAAGCAGAGTATCCTTTGAGCTAATAGAGTATCCTACATCACTAAAAGGCAATACCCCTGCGGCAGCTTTCCACCACTTTGTAACAGCAAAACCAAAATTGATATGCGATAAATGGAAATCAGACTTTACCTGCGAATACTCTGGGTCGGATATCTGAAATAGTCTAGCACCACCATTTATTCCAAAATCAAGAATAAAAGTAAGAGAATCTATCTCGCCAACGGCTGCTGGGTTAGCATAATTTATTCCATTAGCATAAGGCAAAGTATAAGATAAGCCTCCCATCGAATTATTTCTCGTTAAAGTTGAACGAGTTATATCCCCAATTCCATATCGAGTGTAAGGAGAGCCCACTCTACCTTGTGCAAAGACTGCAACACCAATACTCAGTAGGAATAATGCACTTGTTAATTTTTTATACATTTAGTTTTAATATTTTATTTAATCCAAATACTGTAAGATTTGGGACTGCAAAAATGCGATTTTTTATTAAATTATCAAAGAAAAAGCTATCGCCACCAGTAAAAACCACCAATAAGTTATGAAATTCCTTATCATAAGCAGCAATTACGCCTCTAACTTCGTTGATTATTCCATTTTGCACTCCAAGTATAATAGCCTCATTTGTTGTTTTACCATAAACACCATCTATATTTTTGTTAATACCTAATAACGGAAGTTTTCCAGTAAAATTATGTAAAGCCCTAAATCTTGTGCAAATTCCTAAAGAGATTGTTCCACCTAAGTACTTATTATCATCTGTAAGAATATCGTAAGTTATTGCAGTACCTACATCAATTACTAATACATTTTTGTTGGGATACAGTACCGAAGCCCCACACACCGCAGCAAGCCTATCCTGTCCTAAAGTATTTGGAGTTTCATACAATAATTCAATTGGTAACTTTAGCCTTGTACTCATCTGCAAAAGATTAACAGAACTATTTAATCCGTCAATAACATTCTTATCATCATCTCTAACAGATGAAATTATTGCATTTTCAATTTTATATTTATCTATTGCATAAATTATATCGGACAATAATCTATCATAATCTTCAACTATAGATGAAAATAAAATATTTTGCTCATCAAAAACAAATAGTTTTAATGCAGTATTTCCTAAGTCAATTATTAAATTTGTCATCTTTCGATATGATTCGATGCAAAATTAAAATAATATTGGTAATTTACATAGTTTATTTACAGACTGGGGAAAATTGGGAGTGAGAAGTGGGGAGTTGGGAGTGAAAAGTGAAAAGTGAGGAGTTGGGAGTGAGGAGTGAGGAGTGAGGAGTTGGGAGTGAAAAGTGAGGAGTTGGGAGTGAAAAGTGAGGAGTGAGGAGTGAAAAGTGAGGAGTGAGGAGTGAGGAGTGAGGAGTTGGGAGTTGGGAGTGAAAAGTGAAAAGTGAGAAGTGAAAAGTGAGGAGTGAGGAGTTGGGAGTTGGGAGTTGGGAGTTGGGAGTTGGGAGTGAAAAGTGAAAAGTGAGGAGTGGGAAGTGAGGAGGAGTTTGTCGAGGCTTTAAAAATAAAATTATTTCAATTATTAAACGTCTTAACTGCTTGTATTAATTAAATTCTCACTAATATTTGCAATAAAGAGCCAAAAATTCCAATTATTTTAATCTGATTGATTATAAATAATATTTATTTGTTATCTTCGCAGCCTAAAATTCAAAAAGAATTAAATAATAATTTTAAAAGCATAAAGTAATGGCAGTATTACAGAAGATTAGAAACAGAGCAGGTGTTCTTGTTATTATTTTTGTGGGAGTCGCTCTTTTCCTATTTATTATCGACCCCTCAACTTTTCAGCAATTGTTTTCAAAAAACGAAACAAATATTGCAATAATAAACGGAGATAAAGTTGAATACTCTGAATTTCAAGAATTTTACGATCAACATCGTGAGTTTATTTTGGTGGCACAAGGCAAATCGAGTTTAGATACCGAAGATGACAACAGTATCAGGGATCAGGCATGGAATGATATTCTACAAAAATATCTATTAGAACCTGCTTACCAAGAGATAGGCTTATCAGTAAGTGACGAGGAATTAGAAGATTTGCTATATGGCTCTAACATTCACAATATCATTTTACAGAACTTTACAGATAAGCAAACTGGACAGGTTGATACTGCAAGTATAAGGACATTCTTTGATCGCTCTGGAGAGGATCCAGGTTATCAAATAATTGCAAATTACTGGAAATCTGTTATCAAACGAGACCACATCAGAACCAAGTACAACACGATGATAGCAAAAGGATTTTACACTCCGACAGTTTTTGCGAAGATGGATTATCAGGATAAAAACAATATGTCCGATTTCGAATATGTTTTCAGAGCATACAAAGAAATTCCTGACGAAAACATAAAAATTAGTGATGCCGACTTAAAAGCATATTATGAGGAACACCTATATATGTTTGTTGAAAATAATAAAAGTCGTGATATCGAATATGTCGTTTTTGATGTAATTCCATCCGCCGAAGATACTGCAACTATAAAGGCAGATGTTGAAGATTTATATTCTGAGTTTAATGCCTTAGAAAATGGTCATGCCGATTATGCTTCGAGATATAGTGAACTTGGTATGCAGCAACGTTTTATTCCACAAACTGAACTTCCAGATGGTCTTAATCCTGAGTTTTTTGATGGGGAAATCGGAACAACTTCTGATATTATTTTATTAGATAACATATACTACTTTACAAGAATTATCGAAGTTGCTCAACGCCCCGATTCAGTTAATGCAAGTCATATTTTAATCACACCTAACGATACAATTACACTTGAGCAATGCTACGAAAAAGCCGATAGTTTAAAAGCAATTGCTGAGGCGGGCGAAGAGTTTGCAATTTTAGCTTTTATGAATTCTGAAGATAGTGGATCACAGCAACAAGGTGGGAATTTGGGTTGGTTTACCGATGGTATGATGGTTCCAGCATTTAACGAAGCTTGTTTTACTGGCAAAACTGGTGATATTAGTATTGTTGAATCTCAATTTGGTGTACACATTGTCAAAATTGATGATCAAAGCGAATATAGTAAAAAAGTAAAATTAGCAACAGTTGGTAAAGAAATTAGATTCTCTGACAGAACATCCAACTACTATTTTTCAAAATCGAGTAATTTTAGTGCAAACAACAATACTAGCAAAAAATTCGATGCTGCCATAATAGAAGACCAGCTTACAAAACGAGTGGCTGATAAACTTAACGAACTCGACAACAAAATCCCTGGAATTGAAAATGCACGTGATATTATTCGCTGGGTTTACAATAAAAAAACAAAAGTTGGAGACGTCTCAACAGTTTTCCATTTTACGGACAAATTCATTGTTGTAAAAGTATCTGCAATAAGAGAAAAAGGTGTTGCTCCGCTAGAAAATGTTAAAGATATAATCCAGCCTATTGTTCTTAAAGATAAAAAAGCAGAAACCCTTATTGCTGAACTTAATAAAGACATATCCTCAAAAATGGATATAGGAGCTATAAGTGCTAAATATGGTAAAACACTAGATACAATAACAAATGTAAGCTTTTCATCATTTTCTTTACCTGGTTTAGGTATTGAACCAAATGTTAATGGGGTGATAAGCACAATTGAGCCAAACAAAATTTCTCAACCTATCAAAGGCAATAATGGAGTTTTTGTTGTTAAAGTTATCAACAAAACTGTTGCTCCCGAAAAAACTGATTTTACACAAGAAAAACTTAGTATTATGAGAAATCAAGCTTCGCAGGTTTATAGATTATTTGAAGCTATGGAAAAGCAAGCCAAGATTGAAGATAATAGAGCAAGATATTTTTAAAATAAAATCTCTGTATTGACACAATATCAAAAAGCGATAAATAAAATTTATCGCTTTTTTTAAATCGTAATTATTAGTGTCCGAAAAATTCAGAAATCCTGATCTACCCTTGATTTTCAGTTGTTTTCGCCCTTTATGTCGTGTTCAACTAATTCACTGTTTTTTCAGAAAAAAGTTTTTATTATTTACTTTTTATTTATTTACTGACGTTTATGTTACTCGCTTTAGCTGTTGTGTTTTTAAACTTTGCATCATCCGCTTTTGAAGAATAATCTAATTTTGTGGTTTTGTGGTCTTTACTGACGTTTACATTGCCTTCAATTTAATGTCAGAAATAGGATTTGATTTTTTTTTGACCGTTAGGCGATGTCCTGAGCTTTTGTCGAAGGGACATAAATATCAATAACAATTACTTATGCCTAATACGTTTTTCCCGTAGGGAATTAACAGATTACAACAATAATTGAGGATAATTGGAATTAATAAATTATTTACTTTTTGTCTGTTTATTTATTTACTGACGTTTATGTTATCTCCAATTCATTGGCAGAAACAGGGTTTGTTTTATTTGTCGGTAATGTCAAGTCGAAATTCTACTACAAATTTAAGGATAAGCTCTAAATCTGGGTATTGCTGATTTGGGAATAGACCAAGAGTTTTGAAATTATACAGTAAATTATACAGTAGTAATAGAGACGTAAACCGTATGTCTCTACTACTACTCTACCTACATTAATTGCTGTAACTTGATGCTATTCTTCTATTCTTTTAAGCGACACAATAATCTTATCTTGACTTTTCAAATCAACTAAATCAGCTTGTTTGTAAATAATCTCCATAACACTTATTCCATTTTCTTCCTCAATATTCAATAAGTTTTCTTCGATAGAATATTTTTTAGTTTCAATTACTACATTTTCATTATTAACCAAATTATATTCATTGTCTTTTGTAAACTCTATGTAATCAACCCCATCATTTTGCATACACAACACAACAAGCGGAATGGTCAAATCCGTCAAAGTATCTTTGTCATTTTGAGTAATATTGACAATATTCCATTTACCCTCAAGAGTATTTGATGGTTTATTGCAACTAAATAAAACTATCACAATTCCGAATGCAACATACAATAATCGTTTCATATTTGTTTAAATTTAAGGTTAAAAAATAAGTTTTATCTGCAATGCAGCTAGAACTCCTTACTTTTAAGTATTTGGCGTTTTAGCTGCTCCGATGGCTTGCCAAAGTAAGCTCGTAAACTCGGTTCTTGCAAAGAATATATACAAAGATACAATAAATTCAAATACACACGAACAAAAAGAAGTTTTATTTTACATGTTTATTTTTTCTACAATTTAATAATTTAGCAACAGTAATAAAACGGCAGCCGTTAGCGATGAATTATCATTAACCATTTTCTCATTACCATACGAAGGCAATGGTTTGTTTTTAGCATCATTAAGTACAGTTTCGAGGAGCATATTAAGCAATTTATCAGCTTCGACTTCGTATTTATAAAGTTTTAGCCCCGAAATTAAAAAGTAGTAATAAGAGATATCAAAATCGCCAGATTCGAACTTTGCTTTATATGTTCCGTTATCTATTTCTATATTTATCTGTTGTGCATAAAAATTAGCTACATCAAGTGATGCCAAACCTGCCCATAAGGCATAACCAATTACATCATCTGCCAAAACTTTATTTTCATTTTTAATATTAATGTCAACATATCCAGATTGCTGATTATCAGTAAAATAGCGGTTAAAAGAAGCTTTAATAATAGCCATCTGTTCTTGATAAGTATTTGCGTCCTCTTGATATCCCAACAAAACCGCCATTTTATTAAGACAATACTTTTCTGAAAACAACATTGCGTTTACATCAACTCGTTCAAATCCTAAATTATCCTCACACCATAAATTTTTATTAGCATCTCGGTGATTATACCAAAACTCATGATTTGCTTTAATTAAGGGATAAATTACCTTCATAATATTAGTATCAGGTCTTATAGAAAATATATTCCATGCAGTCCACGCTGCCATTGGTTTATTACTTAAAACAGGAATACTATCGGTAAAATTTAAGACTGGGATAATACTGTTAATTGAGCTGTCCTGATTAAGGTTTGAAATTGCAGAAACCAGTGCATGTGTCGCAATACTAATATCATATCTAATCATTGCAGAAGCATAAAACCAATTCTCATCAACATTTACATATTCGTTTTCGAGACCATTTCTTTCAACAAAAAAATAATTTTTAAAATCAGGGAACAGACTTCGTAAATTCATTAATAATGTTTGTAATGATTTAACAGATATTTTTTTAAACTCTTCGTTTTGCGTTACAACATTAGAGATCAAAAACGACCACATTTTTTGATTTTTATCAAAGAACTGCTCGGGGTCGTTTAGTGCTTCAGTAGCCAACTCTACATCACCTTTATCATCGCCCTTAAAATATTGTGATAATGTTGTTACAATACTAAGCGTATCTTTAGGCTCAATCCATTGAGCTTCTTTGTACGAAAACTCATAAGAATCCGCCTGAAAAACGAGATTTATCGCATCATCAAGTTTATAACGCATTAACCAAAATATATCGTCTTCATTATCTATTTTATACATCCAAACATCTGTAAATCTATCCGCTTCGCCAACTTCATCATACGCAGCACCGTTAATCATCCAAGTCATCGGTATTTTTTTGCTTGATGTATTAATAGCATGAGCCTTAAATAAACAAGTTCTCCCCGAAATAAAAGCTGCTCTTATTTCAATAAAATAATCATCAAACACGAATTTCTGATATAATAATCCGGGATACTGAACCACTTCAAAATCCTTAGCAAATTCATATTGTATTTTACCTAAACCATCTACGCCAAAATTAAACTGCATCAAAGACCGCCCAATCCATTTATCATTATAAAAACTAAACGGGCCAGCAAATTTACCAAATCGCTCAGGAGCATCAGCACTTGGTAACCCAATGCCAAACCATGAACCATTATTTGAGAAAACATCTATCACAGAATCTTGAGAGTAAGATGGAAAATATGAGCAGTCCATTTGATAAGGATAATCATACATTACCTGTGCATACGAAAAGTTTACAACCAAAAAGAACAACACAATTCCAAACAAGTTTTTCATAATTCGATAAAATTTACTAATTTCGTTACGATAATTATTTTCAAAATTAAATAAAAATTGTGCCAACTTGCTCATTAAACCAATAAATTAATAATAAAATGAAATACCTTGTTGAAATATGCACAGATACTTTTACCTCCGTAGAAAACGCAATTGCAGGAGGAGCACAAAGAATAGAGCTGTGTTCAGGTTTAGATAGTGGCGGCATTACTCCCTCATACGGTTTTGCGAAAAAAGTTGCTGAGCTTGGTAAAATTAAAGTAAATATACTTGTTAGACCACGCCCTGGAAATTTTGTGTACTCAAAAGATGAATTTGAGATAATGTGTGAAGACATCAAAGAGTTTAAAAAATTAAATATTAATGGTATTGTATCTGGAATTTTGACAAAAGAAGGGAATGTAGATATCGAAAAGACAAAAACTCTTGTTGAATTATCGAGACCTTTAGAGTTTACATTCCACAGAGCTTTTGACAACTGTAAAAACATCAAGCTTGCAATTAATGCAGTGATAAAAACAGGAGCTGATAGACTTCTTACATCAGGTGGGAAAGCAAGTGTAAATGACAGTAAAGAAACAATCATCAAACTTCATAAAGAATATGAGCCTAAAATCATCATAATGCCCGGCGGAGGAATAAATCTTGATAATGCAGCTTTTTTTATTCAAAATGGGATACAAGAAATTCATCTTTCAGCAGGTAGTTTTGAGAGAGATAATGCTTATTATAATCATGAACTTGTGGGAATGGGTCATTCTATTAAAAATGGAGAAATTGGCTATAAATTTTCAGATATAGAGTTAATAAAAAAGATTTGTGAGTTGTAAATAGTGTTTGAAATTAATCCAAAAAAAATTAAAGAAAATCCATTTCAGTTTAAAAACAAAGTTTTATCTTTAAAAAATATTAACATAAGTTATTATAAACAAGCTTGTGAAACTTGACAAGAAAGAAAGCAAATTAAAAACAATAATTAACGATAGAAGTAAGAATATAACTTAAGTAATACCGTTTGGAAAAAATGATTTATCTTTGCAATATATTACGGAACAAAAGGCATCTTAAACCTCACATTACCATGTATAAGATCCATTTTCCTCCGCATATAAAGTAGTTATGCCACCATTAAAAAAAAAGAAAACATGAAAGCAATACTAACATTCGGCATACTTTTACTTATTTTTTCTTGCTCTCTTCCTAAAAAAACGGAAAAGCAAGTCAATGACCCTCCTTTTTACTCTAAAAATAAAAAATCTTCGTGTTTAGATTCATTGCTACTTGAAAAAAGTAATGAAATTACTGGCCCAATAAAAATGAAGCTATTCATCGAATCAATTGAGAGTTCAAAGCAAATATTTTCTTTTGATACGATTATTGAAATAAATTTAGATGTAGAATCTGAATTAATTATATTGGATGAGAAATGCGCTATGAAATTTTTCCACATCGAAATTACTGAATATGGAAATCTAATACACTTGGTTAGGTATGACTTTTTTTATAGGGAAAACGAAATTGATTGCTGGAATGTGGAAGTCTCAAGCGATTATGCTGAATTATTATATTCTAAACGTGAAGAGAATGATGTAAGCTATAGTCGTTTCAGTGCTAGGACTTCAAATCATAAAAATTATTTAATAGTAAAATACAACTTATATAGAGTACAATAACGTTGGCTAATAAACAGTAATATGAGCGGTGCACAGCACCCAGCGAGTATTAACTTTATTTCGGCTACGCTCAACACAATGCGTTGGATCGTCCTTCGTCCTCGGTTTCTGGCTGAACTACATCGACATTTGTGATTTGTGTTTTACGAGGGGTTTAAATACTTCTTCACAAAACACTTTTACAAATATTCCATTATTTTCATCAAATTTAGTTTGTCTTTTAATTTGCAGTTTGTATATTTACAAGAAATAGTTAACATTAAAAATGATATGGATATCATTATTGAAATTGAATTAGGTGAAGTAATAGCAAACAGAGAGTTGAATTATAAATCTACAAATGGAGAGCAAAGCCTGATTGTCAAATTAGGAAAGCCAAGACTTGATTCCAAACCTGGAGGAGATTGGGAATGTCCAATTCAAATAGGAGAAAAAATCAAATTAGGATATGGTGTGGACTCATACCAAGCTTTATTAATGGCTATTCAATTAGTTTCAATTGATTTGAAATATTTAAAAGACAAGCAAAAATTGAATCTTAATTGGTTGGGAATGGATGATTTAGGACTTAATCCAATCAGCGAATAAATAAAAATGCTAACTACTAAAACCTAAACTACATTAATTACGCAGTTTTGTCAGAATCGTAGTAATCATATAGCACAACTATTTCTCGACATAACACATTTACACATTTACAAATATTCTATTATGTTCCTGCAAATTGTTTTGTTCTTTAATTTGCAGTTTGTATATTTACAACAAATATGTAAATTAGCATTATAGCTAATTATATGTATTTTAATTTTATATTTGTTGGGGATTATAGGCAACATTGTGTGAGGTTATTTTTCATGAATTGGCTCTAGCTACAAGTGATAAAAGCCTATGTTACACAAAAACCAACACGCTATTTTGGAAACAACTTACTTAATTTTACACATAAATCTATAAAACATAAAAGCATGAGAACAAAACACACTATTTCATCATTTTTATTATCACTTGTCATTTTGTTATCAGTGGCGGCATGTAATCACGAAGAAAAAAAAGATGTATTACTATTTTCCGCTGAAATAAAAAACCCAACTGGGGATTCTATATTCATTGAAAATTTATCAAAAGGGGAAGTTGTAATTGCATTCCGGTTAAATAATGGAATATTATCAAAAGATTCAGTCGCTTTACCAATGGGGTACTACAGAATTAGTGATGGCAACGAAACTACCCTGTGTTTTCTTAAACCAGGTTTTGATCTTCATTTAAGCCTAAACACAAAGGAATTTGATGAAAGTATTAAATATTCTGGAATAGGTGGCTATGAAAATAATTATTTAGCTGCAAAATATTTATTAGAAGAAAGCTTCCAAGATGTAAATAATTATGGATATTACGCAAGTCTTGAGGAAACAGAGTTCTTGCTGTTTGCCGATTCTATTTACAATTTAAAACTTGAATTGTTTAATAAAAACAAAAGCAATTTTGACAAAGACTTCGGGAAACTGGAATTTGAAAATCTAAAAATACAATACTTAACAAAATTAGCAAATTATGAATCTATGCATAGTTTCATAACAGAAAACCAGGCCTTTAAGGTTTCAAACGACTTTCCAAATCCTTTCATAAATATTAATCTTGATGATGAGCAACTATTATTAGTTTCGGGCTATATTAACTTCATTAAAATGTATTTGCAACAAGAAACTATCGCTGAATTAGATAAAACTAATTCTACCTCATACTATAACACACTTATTGATTTATTAGATTCTAAGATTAAAAACACTAAAATAAAAGAAGAAATAGCATATTACATTGGACCTGCCTCATTTAGCTATGCCGAAGACAAAGAATATTTTTATGGGAAACTAAAAGAAATAATTTCTAATCCCGAATATTTGAATCAAATTGAAGAAATTTACTCCAAAATTAAAAAAACAAAAAAGGGTGCTATTTCACCAACTTTTGAGCTATACGATATTGATAGCAATTTTGTCAAACTAGAAAATTTCAAAGGCAAACTTGTTTATATTGACATTTGGGCGACTTGGTGTTCTCCATGTATTAAAGAAATTCCATATTTAGATAAATTGCAAACTGAGTTCAAAGACAAGAACATTGTTTTTATTAGTATTTGCCAAAATGATGTTAAGGAAATCTGGGAAGCAGTAGTACTTTCAAATGAATTACAAGGGATTCATATATTTATACCAGAAATTGACAATAAGTTCCTATCTGATTATCTTGTTACTGGAATTCCAAGATTCATACTCATAGATGAAAAAGGTTTTATTATCGATTCAGAAGCTTTAAGACCTTCAAATCCAGCCCTCAAAGAACAGTTGGATGAGTTGCTTAATTGTTTGACAATCCCTTAGCCGCAATACGCTTTATATCTTCTCCAGCCTAAATCCCTCTCGACAAAACACTTTTCAATTATTCCATTATTTCCCTTCAATTTATTTTGTTGTTTAATTTGCAGTTTGTACATTTGCAAAATATATAAATGAGCATTATCGGTAATTATATGTATTTTGATTTTATATTTATAAGGGGTTTTAGAGAATATTAGGATGGAGTTAGTGTACATATATTACCGTTACCGTCAATCCCCCTTCGACTAAAATATCGATGAATATTTTCGCTAACGATAGGGTAAATTGAAGAAAAAGTGAATGTAATTTGAAAATATTAAACAATTATAA
>Ga0265295_1001443_pt1 | contig 41835 bp, 48 predicted proteins | sample Munlansysbiofilm_FD_192503 | JGI IMG/M metagenome (GOLD analysis project Ga0265295, IMG submission 192503) | Leachate microbial communities from a municipal landfill in Southern Ontario, Canada - Methane capture system biofilm | ecosystem: Engineered > Solid waste > Landfill > Unclassified ... | reverse complement strand
TCTGCGTTATATCTTATTGACGTCCCTTTATAATTCCCATCTAAATTTACTGTCCCTGTTCCTTCTACATCTAGGTTTGTTGCGTACACATCATCACTAAATGTTGAGTTTGAACTATTCGCTCCTGTGTTTATCTCTTTCAATTTATTTGCATCTGTTCCTACTGTTCCACTTACTGTTGAACTTCCTTCTAAAGTTAATGTTCCTGTTGGAGTTGTACTATTTGTTACTATTGAAGAGTTTATATTTTTATTATCTGCTAAAACTACTGTTCCATCTGCGTTATATCTTATTGACGTCCCTTTATAATTCCCATCTAAATTTACTGTCCCTGTTCCTTCTACATCTAGGTTTGTTGCGTACACATCATCACTAAATGTTGAGTTTGAACTATTCGCTCCTGTGTTTATCTCTGCTAATCTTTTTAAATCTTCTCCCACTTGTCCTGTTACAGTTTGTGTTCCACCAGATAATGTTAAAATACCCTTATTATCATGTGATGTTGTTATTGTTGAAGTTATGTTTTTATCATTTGAAAGTATCAAAGTTGAACTATTTGTTGTTGTATTATTTAAAATTGTACTATTTACAAATATATCTCCATTAACAGTTGTTGTTGAAATTGTAGTTAAATTACCAATACTTAAAGTATTTAAAAAATTTAAATTATTTCCTATATTTCCATTAATATTATTTATTCCTATTGTTGTTATATTTCCATCACCTGAATCAGTATTAGTAATATTTCCAGAAAAATTTGAATTTAAAATAATATCTCCATCTTGACTAAAATTCAAATTTCCTGTTCCTGAAGATAAAGAAACATCTCCAGCAAAAGTTGCTGTATTTGTAGTATCCATATCAATAGAACCTGCTGTAACTGCTCCATTAAAATTTACTGTTCCATTTATTTTTATGTTTCCATCTTCAATATTTGTTGAACCTGAAACGGTATTTGAACCATCAAAAATTAAATTTGCTGTATAACTATTTGATGAGATTGAGGTTAAAGTTTGTGTAGGAATACCAGAATTATCAACAACATAACCAGGAGAAGGTATATTTGTACTATAGAAAGTTGTACTATTTTTTGAAATACTTCCTGAAGTAGCTCCAGTTGTAAAAGTTAAATTTAATTCCAAAGGAGAAAAGTCTTCTTTTCCTAAATAATATCTATCGGAAAAAACAGAAGGAGAAGTTTCAACAGTTTGAAATGTTGGATCAGTATAAGAACTATTTGCCCAAGAAGTAGGTTTAAAAACTACTGGATTTGTATCATTTTCTGTTCTTGTACTAGATAAAACTCCACTATTTACAGCTTTTTCTACTGTAATTGGATTTGTTCCTCCTGATGGAGTTGTCGTAGAATCAGAAATAGTAGATTGTACATCAGTAAAATAATCAGTTGCATAACTACTTGTATTACCAAAAATCAAAGCACTACCTATTAAAGAAATAGATAGACTTAATCCTATTTTACCACCCTTTAAAATACGAAATCTCGTATCTATAACTCTAAATGATTTCATTTTATTAGAGTTCTCCCTTAAATATATTTATACAGCTTAATAATGGTATATATAATATCTAATTTTTTTAAAATATTTGATAAATATATTATTTCTTAGTTATAAAAAAAACTATTTATTTTTCTAAAATATCTTTCTATTCCATCAAAAGAGTGACTTCCTCCCTCTTCTATTATCAAATCTGTCTCTTCTAGTTTTAAAGCTGCTTCACTAAAATCTAAAACCTCATCTTCTTCTTGTAATAAAGTGATAAAATTTTGAGGATTTTTTATAAATTGTACTTCATAATTTTTTAATGATTTTATATGATTTGATGTGAATTCAAATCGTGAATTATCATAATAATTTGTAACAAATTCCACTCCTTCATATCTATGCAAAGTTCCCCAAGGATTAACTGCTGGATTTATTAAAACAGCTTTCAAATCATACTTATTTGCTAAATAAAGGGCATAAAATCCACCAAGAGAAGAACCTACTAGATAAACTGGCTCTTCTTTATTTAAAGAAAATTCTATTATTTGTTCTAATGTGTCAATTGCTAAATTTGGAATAGTAGGAAGAGAAATTGTTATTATTTCTTCTTCAAAATACTCTTTAAATTTTTGTGGTTTTGAACCAAAGCCCGAACTTGCAAATCCATGAATGTATATTATCATTTTATTTTCTTCCAATTTTTTTATTATATAATTATGCAATTTTACAATAAAAGGCTTGATAATGAAATTATTTTCAAAAATTATTTTCACTTCATCTTTTCTAGTTTTAAATCTGAATGCACAAGTTTTTTCAGTTTTTTTGGAAAATGATGTAATAAATGGAGATGACAAACACTATACAAATGGAACTTATTTGAGTTATTTAACAAACAAAGATACAAATAATTCTTCTAAATATAATAATAGTTTTTTTGACTTAATCTCTAAAATTCCAACTTTCAATAATGATACAAAATATCAAACTTTAGGTATGACTTATTCACATTATGCTTTTACACCAAGTGATATAGATAAAAAAGAAAAAATTATAGGTGATTTACCTTACGCAGGAGTTGCTACTCTTGATTTTATTTTATTCAAATGGGAAGAAGATTTTTTTCATGAATATACTATTACTTTAGGGGCAGTTGGACCTAGTACAAAAACTGACTCTTTTCAAAAATCTTTTCATAATACAATTGGTAGTACTGAACCACAAGGATGGGACAATCAATTAAAAGATGATTTTTTATATAACTTTTCCTACTCTTATGGTTATAGAGCATTAAAACATGAGTTCTCTTATGGAAAAATGGATTTAGTTAATACATTTAGAGCAAATGTTGGAAATTATAATAGATCTTTAATGGCTGGGACAATGATTAGATATGGTAATAACTTTCCAAATAATTTTAATAGTGTAGGAAAATTTATAGGTGTAAATGAAAATAAACTTTTAAATCTTGACTCTAAAACAAATAAAAATTTAGGTTGGTCACTATCTTATGGTTTAGGTTACTCTTATACAGATTATTTTTATGTGAATAATCATGACAAATCTTATGAACTAGATGAATTAAAAGATAGCTTAGTTCAAGTTATTTCATTGGATACTTATCTTGATAAATTTGTTTTATCATTTAGCTTTAAAACTTCAAAAATTAATTTATCAAAAGAGTACAACCAAAATGAAAATTGGGGAGGAATAAATATAGCTTATCTATTTTAGATAAGTTATATTTGATTTCTCAAAGCATTTCGTGATGCTTTATCAACAAGATTAAAAATAGTATCAATTTCATCTTTTAAACTATTTTTTTTATGTCCTTTTACTTTTATAAAAACTAAATCTAACTTATCAGATTTTTCAAAAAATAGCTTATATAATTCGTGATTATTTATTAATTTACCTTGAGATGATTTGTATTCATTTTTTTCTAATTTTTCTCTTCTATCTTTTAAGTTTATGATATTTTGACAATCAGTATAAACTTCTATCAAATAGTTTTTATTTTCTAGTTCATCCAAAGCCCAAAGTAGAGTTTGTAGTTCAAGTTTTGTGGAACTTGTATTTTCAAATCTTTTTGTTTTGATAGTCTTTTTCAAACTCTCAAAAGTTGTTTTTTCATCTTCAATAATCAAAAAACTTCCAAAACCAATTTTTTCTTGTGGATTTACACTTGAATCAGTAAATAATTTTATATTTTTCATAAAAGATAATACAATCTTTTATATTACAAAGTGTCATATTTTATAAAGCACATAAAAAATTTGATTATAATTGCGCTTATGTTTAGAAGGATAAGAAATGGCTAAGAAAAAAATAACACTTTTTGAATGTCAACATTGTGGAGAACAATCTACAAAATGGCTTGGGAAATGTCCAAATTGTGGCTCATGGGATAGTTTCATTGAATTAAACCAAGAACAACAAGAAGTTTTAAAACACTCTTCAAAAATCATAAATACAACATCAAAAGCAAAACCAATAACTCAAATAGAACAAGATGATGTTACAAGATTTTCTTCTTTTAACTATGAATTTGACTTAGTTTTAGGTGGGGGAATAGTTCCAGGAAGTTTAACTTTAATTGGTGGAAGTCCAGGAGTTGGAAAATCAACACTTTTACTAAAAGTTGCTGGAAGTATCGCAAAATCTGGGAAAAAAGTTCTTTATGTTTCTGGTGAAGAGAGTGCTGGTCAAATAAAACTACGAGCAAATAGACTTGAAGCAAATCATGATGAACTCTTTTTATTAAGCGAAATAAAACTTGAAGAGATACAAGATGAACTTTTAAGAGAAAATTATGAAGTTTGTATTATAGATTCTATTCAAACTATCTATTCTTCAAATCTAACCTCAGCACCAGGAAGTGTTTCACAAGTTCGAGAAATAACATTTGAACTAATGAGAAAAGCAAAAGAATCAAATATTGCTATGTTTATTATTGGTCATATTACAAAAGATGGAAGTATTGCAGGTCCTAGAGTTTTAGAACATATGGTTGATACTGTTTTATACTTTGAAGGAGAAGCAAGCAGGGAACTAAGAATGCTAAGAGGTTTTAAAAATCGTTTTGGAAGTACCAGCGAAATTGGTATTTTTGAAATGACAGCAGAAGGACTTATTAGTGCAAAAGATATAGCTTCAAAATTTTTTGATAAGAATAAATCCCAAAGTGGTTCAGCTTTAACTGTAACAATGGAAGGAAGTCGTGCAATTATCCTTGAAGTTCAAGCACTTGTGACAGAAAGTACTTATCCAAATCCAAAAAGAAGTGCAACTGGTTTTGATGCAAATAGACTTACCATGCTTCTTGCACTTTTAGAGAAAAAAATAGATTTACCACTAAATAATTATGATGTATTTATAAACATAAGTGGTGGAATAAAAATCAAAGAGAGTTCAGCTGACTTAGCTGTAATTGCTGCTATTATTTCATCATTTAGGGATAGACCTATTTCAAAAGAGTCTGCTTTTATCGGGGAAGTTTCACTTACAGGTGAAATAAAAGATGTTTATTCTATTGATTTAAGATTAAAAGAAGCACAAGCTCAAGGTATAAAAAAAGCTGTTATTGCTCAAAAAACAAATTTAAAACTTGATATTAAGACTTTTGCAGTTGATGAAGTCTCTAAAATGATAGAATTATTTTAGAATTTATGTCTCAAAAATGATAAAACTATTTTAAGGAATAAAATGATTGATTTAGATAATGGAACAGAATTTGAAATAGATATTTTAAGTTTAGAAAATATCGCAAAAACACTAACAAAAAAAGATATTGAACTTCTTGTTGTAAAAAATGATGAAATTAAAGAATTAAATAAAGAACATAGAAATATAGATAAAGCAACTGATGTTTTAAGTTTTCCTATGGATTTTGAAATGCCAAATATGCCTTTAGGCTCTATTGTAATTTCAACAGATTTTGTAGAAGAAAAATCAAAAGAGTATGGACATAGTTTTAATGAAGAATTATCACTTTTATTTATTCATGGAATATTGCATCTTTTAGGTTATGACCACGAAGTTGATCAAGGTGAACATAGAGCAAAAGAAGAAGAGTTAATAAAAGAGTTTAATTTACCTGACAGTTTAATAGTAAGAAATTCTTAATAAAATAGCCTAGTTACAACTAGACTATTTTGAACAATGAGGACAAAGTCCACTTAAAACAATACTTGTTGAGTCAATTTTAAATGAACTCAATTTGTTTGCTTGTTCTTGAATACTTGATGCATCAAGCATAATATCTTCGATATAACCACAAGAAGAACAAACTAAATGTGCATGTTCAGTTTTTACCAATTCATAAACAGATTTTGAATTTGGCAACTTAACTTCTGATAGAAAAACTTTTTCAACCATTGCATTAATATTTTTATAAATAGTTGCTAATGATACTGAAGGGAACTTAGATAATAGTTTTTTGTATAAATCATCAATGTTCATATGACCATTTTTATAAAGTTCTTCAACGATTGCTACTCTTTGAGGAGTAACTTTTAAATCATATTCTTTTAATAAATTCGTATAATTTGTCATAAATTCTTCCTTTCGCGGAATCATACTACTTTAATATTTATTTCCACATAAATTATATAGCTTTTTAGAGATATTTTTTCAAAGATTCTCTATGCTGTTATTATAGCATAAATTTTACTATTGGAAAATAATTTTCTTTTAAGTTTTAATATTTTATAATTCTCAAATAATAAATATTATCCTTTAATAAAATTAATTATTAAAATTTTATTTATTTAATGTTATAATAAAAAGACTAAAAAAATAAAGGGAAAAAAATGAAACAATACGAAACTTATAAATGTAATAAATGTGGCAATGAAGTAGAAGTGCAAAATGTTGGAGGAGGAACTTTACACTGCTGTGGTCAAGAAATGGAAATGATTACAACAAATTTAACAGCTGTTAATTTGATGAAAGCATTTGCAGGTGAATCAATGGCAAGAAATAAATATGATTTATATGGTGATATTGCTTACGAACAAGGGTATCATAGAATTGCAAAGTTTTTCCATGAAGCTGCAGTTAATGAAAAATATCACGCACGTGCAGAATACAAAGCTTACAATAAATTGGTAAACGATTATGAACTTGATTCAACTGCTAAAAATATCATAACAGCAGCAGATGGAGAACAATATGAGCATGAAGAAATGTATCCAAATTTTGAAGCAATAGCAAAAGAAGAAGGATTAAAAGAGATTGCAAGATTATTTAAAGCTATTGGAAAAGTTGAAGTTGAACACGAAAAAGAGTATAGAGAACTTTTACAAGCTTTAGAAGATGAAGGTTTCTTTGAATCAGAAGAGGAAGAAGAGTGGGTTTGTGAAGTGTGTGGACATGTTCATAGAGGTAAAAAACCACCAAAAGAGTGTCCTTTATGTAGAGTTGAAAAAGAGTACTTCAAGAAAAAATCAAAAGATGTAACTGTTGGATAAAATCTAAATTAGGTAAAACTTCTTAAAGTTTTACCTCTTAAAAATAATATCTTCGATAAGATTACATACAAAATTATCGGAGTTTGTTTCTTGCTTAAATTTTTTATTTTTTTTATTTTTCTTATCTCTTTAAATGCTGATAATTTAAAAATTGCAACCTACAATGTAGAAAATTTATTTGATTTAAAAAATGATAATGATGAATATATTGAGTTTATTCCAAATGGAAAATCCCAATGGAATCAAAGAAATTTCAATATAAAACTTAATAATCTTATACAAGTGTTAGAAGATTTAGATGCAGATATCATTGCACTTCAAGAAGTTGAAAATAGAGATTTAATGATTCTTTTACAAAAAAAACTTCCAAAATATAAATATTACTCTTTTGTAAAATATTCTAATTCAGCAATAGGATTGGGATTTTTATCAAAAGTCAAAATAGAAAACACAAAACATATTGATGTAAAATTTAGAACAAGAGTTTTTAGACCAATACTTGAAACAACTTTTGTTTATGAAAATATTGAATTTAAAGTTTTTAATAATCATTGGCCATCAAAAGCTGTTGGAGAAAGTTATAGAGTTAAATATGCTAAAACTTTACAAGATAGAGTAAAAGATATAGAAAAAGATTATGATTACATTTTATTAGGTGATTTTAACTCTGATTATGATGAATTTGAAACTTTTAAAAGAAGTCAAAAATTAAATAATACTTCAGGAATAACAGGAATAAATCAAGTATTAAATACAACCTTAGATGATAAATTTATTACATATTCTAATATTTTAAAAGAAGAGAAAAGAGTTCATTATAATTTATGGTTAGATTTAAATCCAAGTGAAAGATTTTCAACAAAATTTAAAAATCAAAATAACACTCCTGATAGTATACTTGTTCCTCCTGCTTTATTTGATAATAAAAAACTTTCATATATACCAAAATCTTTTTATGTTTTTAAACCAACTTATTTATATGAAAATGGTGAAATAAACAGATGGAAAATGAGTGATGATAGATTTCTAAAAATTCACAAAGGAAAAGGTTATTCAGACCATCTTCCTATCATTGCCCAATTTTCTATAAAAAAAGATGATAGAAATATTATAAAAAAAATAGAAAAGAATAAAGAAGAAATAAAAACCATAGAAGATTTATATAAAGAAGAAAAATTAACTAAGCCAATTTTTTTAGATAATGTTGTTGTTATTTATCAAGATGAAGATAAGGCTATTGTAAAAAGAGAAAATGATAGAGCAATTTATATCTATAAAAACGCTCAAAATCTAAAACTTGGTTTTTCATACAATATTCAAGTAAATCAAATAAATACATATTTTGGCTTAAAAGAGATAAAAGATTTTATTGTTGAAGAAGAAAAAAATTTCATTGATTATAAATCACTATTTTTAGATACTTCTAATATAAATATTTTTGATTTTAAGTATGAAAATGAAATTATAAAAAATCTAAAAGGTACTGTTAAAAATTCAAGGCTTTATTTAGATGAAAACAAATATATAAAACTTTATGCAAAAAATAGAGATTTAGTTCCTAAAAATGGAGATAAAATCACTATTTTAAATGCTCATCTAGCTTCATACAGAGGAAATATGCAAATTATAATTCATAAAAAAACTGATTACAAAGTAGGAAATTAATGTTAATTAAATCAATTTTTACAAATAGTTCAGGTATTTTAGTTTCAAGGATTTTAGGTTTTGTAAGAGATTTGCTAACTGCTTCCATTTTAGGAGCAAATATCTATTCGGATATTTTCTTTATTGCTTTTAAATTACCAAATTTATTTAGAAGTATTTTTGCTGATGGAGCTTTTACACAAGCGTTTATTCCCTCATATGCAAAATCAAAACATAAAATCAGATTTTCATCAGTTGTTTTTTTACAATTATTTGGATTTTTAATCATATTATCTTTGATTGTAACTATGTTTTCTCATATTGTTGCAAAAGCCTTTGCTATTGGTTTTTCAAAAGAAACAGTTGATTTAGCTGCTCCACTATTTGCAATAAACTTTTACTATTTGCCAATTATTTTCACAGTTACATTTATGGCTGCGCTTTTACAATACAAACACCATTTTGCAACAAGTGCATATTCAACTGCGCTTTTAAATCTTGGAATGATTGCTGCACTATTAATTTCTAAAAATATGGACAAATATGAAATTACTTTTTATTTATCTTATGGGGTTATCGTTGGAGGAATTTTACAAATTATTGTTCATTTGATTGCAGTTAAAAGAGCAAACTTATGTAAAATCTTTCACTTTAAAAAGCATAAGAAAAAAGAAGAAACAAAATTTTATAAAAACTTTTTTTCTGCAACATTAGGTTCATCAACCATGCATCTTTCAGCTTTTATTGATACTTGGTTAGCCTCTTTTTTAATAAGTGGTTCTATTTCATACCTTTATTATGCAAATAGAGTTTTCCAGCTTCCTTTAGCTATTTTTGCAATTGCAACTTCAATTGCCCTATTTCCAATGGTAGCACGTGCAATAAAAAATAAAGATGAAAATAGAGCTTTACATCTAATGAAAAAATCATCTATTATTTTATTTGCCGTTTTATTCTTTTCTATGTTAATTGGAATTTTATTTAATGAATTTATTATTAAACTTCTTTTTGAAAGAGGAGCTTTTACAAGTAATGATACACAAAATACTGCTTTGATATTAACTATGTATCTTATTGGTCTTTTACCTTTTGGTTTAGCAAAAATTTTCTCACTTTGGTTATATTCAAACGAACAACAATTTTTAAGTGCAAAAATATCAATGAAAAGTTTAGCTTGGAATATTATTTTTTCTTTAATATTAATCAAACCATTTGGAGCTGCTGGTCTTGCCTTTGCAAGTACATTAAGTGGATTTATTTTATTTTTTCTAACTATTAAAGCTTTTGGTTTTGATAAATTTATAAAAATGTTCAAAAAATAGATTACTATTTTTTAACATTTTAAATTTAGTTATATTTAGCAAGATTAAGCTATAATAAAAGCTTTACATACAATTATACTAGGATTTCTATGAAAGACTTTTTCAAACAATATATTCCATATTACAAAAATTATAAATTAGAATTTTTTTATTCATTAATAGGGATAATTTTAGTTGCAAGTTCAACAGCAGGAACTGCTTATGCAATTCAACCTTTATTAGATGAAATTTTTATTAATAAAGATGAAAAAATGCTTTATATGATGCCTTTATTTGTTGTTATATTATACACAGCTAAAGGGTTTGGACGATATATTCAAGCTTATTATATTTCATATATTGGTCAAGATATTACTAGAATTGTAAGAGATAAATTATTTTCACACGTTTTGACTTTAGATATGGATTTTTTTCAAAAAATTCATGGAGGAGAACTTGTAAGTAGAATTACAAATGATATAAATAGAATCCAAAGAGCTGTATCAAATAGTATTGCAGAATTTATCAGAGAAAGTTTAACTGTTGTTGGATTAATTGGACTTGTAATTTATCACTCTCCTGAATTGGCATTTTACGGTTTAGTTGTTTTACCACTTGCCATTTATCCATTATCAATTCTTGCAAAAAAAATGAAAAAACTATCTTTCAAATCTCAAGAGAGTAACTCAGATATTACTACAAGTCTAAACGAATCTTTTAATAATATTGAAATAATTAAAGCAAATTCAACTGAAAAAATAGAGATGACAAAGTTTTCAGTTCATAATATGATATTTTTTAAATACAATATGAAATCAGTTAGAACAAATGAACTAACTTCACCTGTAATGGAAATTATTGGAGCATTTGCATTTGCAGCAGTAATTTTAGTAGGTGGTTCAAAAGTAATTTCAGGAGAATTAACAACTGGAACATTTAGTTCATTTATAGCTGCTTTATTTATGTTATACACTCCCATTAAAAAAATATCAAGTCTTTATAATAGTATGCAAGATGCAATTGCAGCAAATGAAAGAATCAATGATATGTTCTCAAAAAAACCAACAATTATATCAGGAACTGTTGAAGCACCAAAAGATATTAATGAGATTAAATTTGAAAATGTAGAACTAAAATATGAAGATTTTACTGCTTTAAAAAATATAAATCTAAATGCAACAAAAGGTGAAATTGTTGCACTGGTAGGAGATAGTGGTGGTGGAAAATCATCACTTATAAATTTAATAATTAGATTTTATGATGTAACTAAAGGAAATTTACTGATAAATGGAATTTCAATTAAAGATTTTGATACCAAATCTTTAAGGGAAAATATTTCAATAGTAACACAAAGAGTTTATATATTTAACGACACAATAGCAGCTAATATCGCTTATGGTCATGAAATTGATGAAGTTAGAGTTATTGAAGTTTTAAAACAAGCTCATGCTTACGATTTTGTTATGGCAATGAAAAAAGGTATTCACACAATTTTAGATGAGTTTGGAACAAATCTAAGTGGAGGACAAAGACAAAGAATTGCAATAGCAAGAGCTTTATATAAAAATCCAAAAATTTTAATTTTGGATGAAGCAACTTCAGCACTTGATAATAAAAGTGAATCAATTATTAGTGAAGTAATTCACGAAGTAAGTCAAAATAAAATAACATTTATAATAGCACATAGATTAAGTACAATAAAAAATGCAAATAAAATTGCTGTATTTAAAAATGGTGAAATTGTTTCTATTGGAACAGAAAATGAACTATTAAATTCTTCTAATGAGTATCAAAGATTGTATAATTCAGCTAATATTTGATGATTTTTGGATAAAATGCCTCAATTTTAAAAAAGGGATTAAATTTGTTTAGCTATGAAACACTAAAAAAAATCTTGTTCAAATTTGAGCCAGAAACTGCCCATCACATTGCAGAATTTGGACTTAAAGCCTTAGGAAAATGTAGAATTGCAAAAGCATATATGGAAAAGAAAAATTATATTTCTAATCCAAAATTAACTCAAGAAGTTTTTGGTGTAACATTTGCTAATCCAGTTGGACTTGCTGCTGGTTTTGACAAAAATGCAACTATGATAAAAGCAATGAAATCTCTAGGTTTTGGTTTTACTGAAATTGGAACAATGACACCTCGTCCACAAGATGGTAATCCAAAACCTAGAATGTTTAGATATCCTGAACAAAAATCAGTTCAAAATGCCATGGGATTTAATAATTTAGGAGCACATACTGTTTTAAAAAACTTAAAAAAAGTTTATCCTTTTTCTATACCAATTGGTGTAAATATAGGTAAAAATAAAACTACTCCAGAAGAGTTTGCATTAAGTGATTATAAAACTTTAATTAAAAAATTTGAAACAACAAATGATTATTTAGTTATAAATATTTCAAGTCCAAATACGCCAAACTTAAGAGATTTACAAAATGAAAAGTTTATTACTGAACTTTTTGTTATGGCAAAAGAGATGACAAATAAACCTATTTTGTTAAAAATTGCTCCGGATATGGAAGCATCTGTTGCTATTGATTTATGTAAATGTGCAGTAAATGCAGGTGCAGATGGAATCATAGCTACAAATACAACTATTGATTATAGTTTAGTTCCAAATTGTCAAAATTTTGGTGGTTTAAGTGGTGCTTGTTTAACACAAAAATCTGCTAATTTATTTAAGGAATTAGCACGTGAACTATTTGGAAAAACTATTTTAATCTCTGTTGGTGGTATTTCAAATGGTGCTCAAGCTTATGAAAGAATAAAAAATGGAGCAACACTTGTTCAAGCATATTCTGGGTTAATTTTTGAAGGTCCTTCAATGGTTAGAAAGATAAATGAAGAAATTTTAGAACTTCTTTCAAAAGATGGTTTTGAAAATATCAAAGATGCTATTGGAGCAAATTTAAAATAAAAAGGAAAAATAATGAATAGTACAAAAATCAATAACTTATTTAAACTATTTGCTATTCAATTTTCACTATTAATAATGATTTCGGGAGAATCTATGGGAAGTAATTTACCAAAATATTATACAAAAACATTAGAAAATGGATTAGAAATTGTCGCAATTCCTATGAAAAATAGTTCAAATGTAATATCAACAGATATTTTTTACAAAGTTGGAAGTAGAAATGAAAAAATGGGTAAAAGTGGAATTGCTCATATGTTAGAGCATCTAAATTTTAAATCTACAAAAAATTTAAGAGCTGGAGAATTTGATGAAATAGTAAAAGGTTTTGGAGGAGTAAATAATGCCTCTACATCTTTTGATTATACACATTATTTTATCAAATCAAGTTCTAAAAATATGGATAAATCATTAGAACTTTTTGCAGATTTAATGGAAAATCTTACACTTAAAGATGAAGAATTTCAACCAGAACGTGACGTAGTTGCAGAAGAAAGACGTTGGAGAACAGACAATAATCCAATGGGATATTTGCAATTTAGATTGTTTAATAATGCTTATATCTATCATCCATATCATTGGACACCAATTGGATTTATGAGTGATATTCAGAATTGGTCAATAGAAGATATTAGAGATTTTCATAGTACGTATTATCAACCAAAAAATGCAATTGTTGTAGTTGCAGGTGATATAGATGAAAATGAAGTTTTTAAATCAGTTGAAAAACATTTTAAAAATATTAAAAATACAAAAGAGATTCCTTCAAAACTTCATACAGTTGAGCCAAAACAAGATGGAGAAAAAAGAGTAACTGTACATAAAGATTCTGCTGTACAGATGATAGCAATTACTTATCATATTCCAAATTTTGAAGATAAAGATCAAGTTGCATTAAGTGCATTAAGTGAACTTTTAAGTAGTGGGAAAAGTTCTATTTTACAAAAAAGACTAATAGATGAAAAAAGATTAGTAAACACAATTTATGCTTATAATATGGAATTAAAAGACCCTGGATTGTTTATGTTTATAGCAGTTGCAAATGAAGAAATTTCTGCTTTAGAAATTGAAAAAGAAATTTTAGATACAATTGCGCGAATCAAAAAAGGTGAAATTTCTCAAAAAGATATAGATAAAATAAAAATCAATACAAAAGCTGATTTTATTTTTTCATTAGAAAGCTCAAGTGAAGTAGCTTCTTTATATGGTTCTTTTTTAGTTAGAGATAATATTCAACCTCTTTTAGATTATGAAAAGAATGTAGAAAAACTATCAAAAGAAGATTTGATTAATGTTGCAAATAAATATTTAAATAAAAACAATTCTACAACAGTTATTTTAAAGGACGAAAAAAAATAATGGACTATTCTATTAGTAAAACAAATTTTGGAGAAAAACCTGAGTTTGAATATCCTAAACCTCTCTTCTTAGAAGAAATAGGAGAAGATGGATTAAAAAAACTATTTAGTGATTTTTATGATTTAATAATTGATAGTGACATTGGAAATTTTTTTCCTCAAGATGAAAAAGAGTTAGAAAAAGTAAAAGCGCATAATGTTAAATTTTTTATTGAGGCTTGTGGTGGAGAAAAACATTATTCAAATGCTGTAGGACATTTTGATATGTTAAAAACTCATAAACAATTTTCAATAACTGAAAAAGCAAGACGTGAATGGCTTGGTTGTATGGAAGAAGTTTTAAAAAAGATTGATATTTCTGATGAAGCAAAACAAAGTTTTTGGAATTTTCTAGAAACATTCTCAAAACATACTGTAAATGTTGATGAAAGACAAGAATTAGAAGATTTAGTAGTAAAAAAAGGATAAATATGGATATTATTACCGGTGCAATGACCGCACTAATCACACCATTTAAAAATGGAAAAGTAGATTTACAAAAATATGAGTCTTTAATAAAAAGACAAATAGCGCAAGGAATAGATGCAGTTGTTCCAGTAGGAACTACAGGAGAAAGTGCAACTTTATCACATAGTGAACATAAAGAATGTATAGAAGTAGCTGTTGCGGTTTGTAAAGGAAGTGGTGTAAAGGTAATTGCAGGAGCTGGTTCAAATGCTACACATGAAGCATGTGATATAGCAAAACATGCACAAGATGTTGGTGCAGATGGACTTTTATCAGTAACTCCATACTACAATAAACCAACTCAAGAAGGTTTATATCAACATTATAAAGCAATAGCTAACTCAGTTGAAATTCCTGTTATGCTTTATAATGTACCTGGAAGAACAAGTGTTGATTTATCTGCTGATACAGCAATAAGATTATTTGATGATGTAAAAAACATCTATGCCATAAAAGAAGCAACAGGTTCATTGGAAAGAGCAATATCTTTATTATCTCAAAGAAAAGATTTTGTTGTAATTTCTGGTGATGATTCAGTTGATTTTCCTATGCTTGTAACGGGAGCTAAAGGAATCATTTCAGTAACAGCAAATTTATTACCTAACTTAAAATCTCAATTAGTTAAAGATGTATTTGAAGGTAATTTAGATAGTGCAAGAAAATTGAGTGAAGATTTATATGAACTAAATAATGTATTATTTTGTGAAAGTAATCCTATTCCTATTAAAGCTGCAATGTATATAGCAGGATTACTTGATACATTAGAGTATAGACTTCCACTAACAAGTCCAAGTAATGAAACGATGAAAAGATTAGAAAAAACTTTAGTAAAATATGAGGTAATTAAATAATGAGTAACAATATGAAGGGGAAGACTTTAGTAATTTCTGGAGGAACAAAAGGAATTGGTAAAGAGTGTGTTTATAAGTTTGCAAGTAATGGAGTAAATATTGCATTTACATATAATTCAAATGGTGAAATTGCACAAGAAATTTGTAGAGATGTTGAGACTAAATTTGGTGTTAAATGTAGAGCTTATCCTTTTAATATCTTAGAGCCTGAAAAATATAGTGAATTATTTGAAGAGATTGATAAAGATTTTGATAGAATTGATTTCTTTATTTCAAATGCAATGATTTATGGAAGAGCTGTTGTTGGTGGTTATGGTAAATTTATGAAATTAAAACCAAGAGGACTAAACAACATTTATACTGCAACTGTAAATGCATTTGTATGTGGTGCTCAACAAGCTGCAAAAAGAATGCAAAAAATTGGAGGTGGAGCGATTATTTCTCTATCATCAACAGGAAATTTAGTTTATATTGAAAACTATGCAGGTCATGGTACAAATAAAGCTGCTGTTGAAGCTATGGTTAGATATGCAGCAACTGAACTTGGTGAATTTAATATCAGAGTAAATGCTGTTTCAGGCGGTCCTATTGATACAGATGCACTTAAAGCATTCACAAATTATGAAGAAGTAAAAGCAAAAACTGCTGAATATTCACCATTAAATAGAATTGGTCAACCAGAAGATTTAGCTCAATCTTGTTATTTTTTATGTACAAATGATGCTTCATGGATTACAGGACATACTTTAATTGTTGATGGTGGGACAACATTTAAATAATGTCAAAAGCACTAAATTTACCAAATATATTAGCACTTTTTAGAATAGCATTAGCTCCGCTAATGCTATGGTTTTTTGTGGATAGAAATAATCCAATTTTTTCTTCTTGGCATCCATCTTGGTTTGATTATTTTGCAGGTTTAATTTTTGTAATTGCCTCTGTTACTGATTTCTTTGATGGTTTTATAGCTAGAAACTGGAATCAAATGACAAAATTAGGTGGAATATTAGATCCACTTGCAGATAAAATGTTAGTTTTAGCTGGTTTTCTAGGATTAATGGTAATAGACAGAGCCAGTGCTTGGGCAGTATTTTTAATTCTTTCAAGAGAATTTTTTATAACTGGACTTAGAGTTGTTGCAGTTAGTGAAGGTAAAGACGTAGCCTCAACAATGGCAGGAAAAATAAAAACTGTTGTTCAAATGATTGCTATTGGTTTTTTAACAATGAATTGGCCTTTTGCTACTGAATTTTTATGGCTAGCTGTTATTTTGACAATCTATTCTGGATATGAATATACTAGAGACTATTTTAAATATTAAAGGTTTTTTTTGGGTACTATAACATTTTTACTTGTTTTATCATTTTTAGTTTTTTTTCATGAATTAGGGCATTTTATTGCTGCTCGTTTTTTTGGAGTTAAAGTTCACGTATTTTCAATTGGATTTGGAAAACAACTTTATGCAAAAGAATGGATGGGAACGACTTGGCAATTTGCATTAATTCCTCTTGGTGGATATGTAAAAATGAAAGGTCAAGATGATTCAAATCCAGCATTAAAAGAAGATGGCGATGATTCATATAATACAAAAAAACCTTGGCAGAGAATTATAATTTTATTTGCTGGACCTTTTGCAAATTTTATACTTGCTGCTGTTTTATATTTTATTATTGCATTAATGGGAGCTACAACTTGGGCTGCACAAGTTGGAACAGTTCAAGAAAACTCACCTGCATATCAAGCTGGAATCCTTCCAAATGATGAAATTCTTAGAATTAATGATACTGAAATTACTTCTTGGGATGAAATTGGTAAGACTATTATCAATACAGAGGGAGCTTTAAAATTCTTCATAAAAAGAGATGGTCAAATTATTGCAAAAACTATAAGTCCTCAAATCTCTGATAGTGAAAATATGTTTAAAGAAAAAATTAAAAAAAGAATGATTGGGATATCACCATCTGGAAAAATCATAACTCTTGAATTAACATTTCCTCAAGCTTTAGTTTATGCTTATGAAAAAACAATTTTTGCATCAACTATGATTTTTCAAGGTGTTCAAAAATTAATTCAAGGTGTAATCCCAAGTAGTGAAGTGGGAGGAGTAATTAGTATTGGAAAAGTGATTTCTGATGCAAGTGAAAGTTCTATTATTGCACTATTTGCAATAACAGCATTAATATCTGTAAATCTTGGTGTTTTAAATCTTCTTCCAATTCCAGCACTTGATGGTGGACATATTATGTTTAATTTATATGAAATGATAACTAGAAAAAAACCAAGTGACCAAGTGTTTTTATTTTTGACTATTTTTGGATGGGTAATTTTAGGAAGTCTAATGCTTCTTGGAATTTATAATGACATAAATAGAATATTTTTAAATAATTAAAAGAGATAAAATGAATAAAAAAACTGCAACAAAAAATTTAGATGATGTTATAACAAAAGTTGAAGGTGCAAGACTGAGAATTTCAGAGCATCATATTGTAAAAATTATTGGTATTTCGAAATACTCATCTATAGAAGATATAAAAATTCTTTATGAGGCAGGTCAACGAGCTTTTGGAGAGAATAAAGTACAAGATTTAAAAACAAAAAGTGAAGAACTAAAAGATTTGCCAATTGAATGGCACTTTGTAGGAACTTTACAAAAAAATAAAATTAATAATTTAATTGATTTAAACCCAACTTTAATTCACTCTTTGGATTCTTTAGATTTAGCTATAGAACTAAATAAAAAGTTAGAGATTAAAAACAAAAAACTTTCTGCCCTACTACAAATTAACTCAGCTTATGAAGAGACAAAATCAGGAGTATCACCTAAAGTAGCTATTGAAACTTATAAACAAATAATTGAACAATGCCCAAATATCATACTAAAAGGTGTGATGAGTATTGGTGCACATACTGAAGATGAAAAAATCATAAAAGAATCTTTTAAAACAACTAAAAAAATCTATGATGAATTAGTTCCTCTTGGAGCAAAATATTGTTCAATGGGAATGAGTAGCGATTTTGAATTAGCAATTGCATGTGGTTCAAATATGATACGTGTTGGTTCAACTTTATTTAAAGATTAATTTCTTTAAATAATCATTCATCTTCTCTCTCCCCTTTTTTATATTATTTGATTGTAAAATAAATTATTTTTTCTTTTTCTACAACTTTATTTTTAATTAATTTAACTAAATATACATAATTATATATGAATTATGACAAAATTATTTTATAATAACACTCAACATTTTATTGTTAAAAAACAAAAAAAGGGAAATTTAATGTTTTTACACTTGCATACGAAAAAAAGAATATTACTTAATATGCTTCTTAGTCAATTAGGATTTGCAATAATTAGTACTGTTGCTATATTAAGTGATTATAAGATTGCTGCAATAATTAGCATAAATATTGTTTTTACAATTATAATTGCATATATCAGCTACAACTCGATGAAAAGAATAGTAGGAGGAATCGAAAGACTTAAAAAATATCTTGATGATTTAATGGATTTTGTTTTTTTTAGAACAAACCATATTAGAAAAGCTCAATATATTAAAAATGATGATATAGGATATATATTAAAAGAATTAAATCTTTATGTAGATAAATTTGATGAAATGAGAAAAAATGATATGCACGTATTAGGAGAAATTGTAATTGCTCTTAATAAAGTTTCTCAAGGTATATATACATCAAAAATACACTCTGATTCTAGTAATTTTATGATTCATGCTTTAAAAAAAGTTGTCAATGATATGTTATCAAAATCAAATGATAACATGGAAGAATTAGTTTCAATTGTAGAAAAATATACTCAACAAGATTATCGTTCTCAAATGAAAATAAATCCTATTTTAAAAGGAAAAATGCTCATTACACTGCAAAGAATTAATCAATTAGGAAAAGAATTAAATGAAAATGCTAAACAAAATTTACAAAATGGAAATTTATTAGAAAAGAATTCTACAATGATGAATAAGTCTGTTGAAAATCTGGCTTCAAAAGCAAATGAACAAGCTGCATCATTAGAAGAAACTGCTGCATCATTAGAAGAAATAACATCTATTACAAAAAACAATACGCAAAATGCTTCAAAAATGGCAAATCTAAGTAAAGATGTAAAAGATTCTGTAATTTTAGGTGAAAAACTTGCATATAAAACGGCATCATCTATGGATGAAATAAATGAAAAAGTTGAAGCAATAAATGAAGCAATAAATATAATTGATCAAATAGCATTTCAAACAAATATTCTTTCACTTAATGCAGCAGTTGAAGCAGCAACAGCAGGAGAAGCTGGAAAAGGATTTGCTGTTGTTGCACAAGAAGTAAGAAACCTTGCAAGTAGAAGTGCAGAAGCAGCACGTGAAATCAAAGATTTAGTTGAAAATGCTACATCAAAAACAAGTGAAGGTAAAAAAATATCTGATGAGATGAGTAAAGGATATGATAATTTAAATCAACTTATTTCACAAACTATTAATATAATTCAAGATGTAAGCACAGCTTCAAATGAACAATTAACAGGAATTGAACAAATTAATCATGCGATTTCTATGTTAGATAAAGTAACACAAGAAAATGCAAATGAAGCTAATATTGTGGCTAATATTGCAAATGAAACACTTTTAATGGCCCAATTATTAGTTAAAGATGCAAAAAGTAAAAAAGTAAGTTAAGAGGAAAAACAATGAATCAAGAAATTATATTAGATGACTTTGCTTTTTTAGTAAGTGAAACAGATGAAAAAGGAAATATTATATTTGCAAATGATGATTTTTGTACTCTTGCTGAATACAGTGTAGATGAGCTTATTGGAAAACCACATAATGTTGTAAGACATAAAGATATGCCAAAAGCTGCATTTAAAGATTTATGGGCAACAATACAAAAAGGTAATGTGTGGACAGGTTATGTAAAAAACTCAACAAAATCAGGAAACTATTATTGGGTTTATGCAACTATTTTTCCAACTATAACATCAGAAGGTACAAAAGGATTCATTTCTTGTAGAAGAAAAGCTACACAAGAAGAGATAAATGAAGCTAGTGAACTTTATGAAAAACTAAATAAAAATGAAAAATAACTATTTAAAATTGTTCCTAAATTTATATTAGGAACAATTTTTCTCACTTCTTATTTTAGTGATAGTTTTTCCACCTATTGCATAATTATCTGTACTAACTTCTTCTATAATTACAACAGCAGTTGAAGCTCCTCTTCCATTAAATACTTTTGCAAAAAGTTCAGTAATACCTTTTGATAATTCTTCTTTTTGCTCTTTTGTTGCTCCACCATCTTCATGTGTCATTTTTATATTTATTACTGGCATTGTAATCCTTTAATTAAATTTTTATATAATATCAATAAAAGTGATGCTAAGTCAAATATAAAATAATGATTACTGATATAAGGAAAAGTGATATGGATTCGAATTTATTAAAAGTTTTTGTTGAAGTTGCAAATGAAAAAAGCATTTCAAAAGCTGCAATTAACTTAGAATTTGCACAATCAAATGTAACTTCAAGAATAAAGCAATTAGAAAAATCTTTAGAAACAACTCTTTTTTATAGAGTTCCCAAAGGAGTAATTTTAAGTAAAGAAGGAGAAAAGCTCTACCCATATGCACTTGAAATTGTAAAAAAAATTGAACTTGCAAATTATGAAATGAAAAATATAAATCAACAAAAACATCTTATAATTGGTTCAACAGAATCAAATGCAAGTACAAGAATAATTCCTTTTTTATTACAACTTCACGAAGATTTTTCAAATATGAGTTTAGAATTAATTACAAATACTACAAAAGAAATCACAAAAAAAGTTTTGGATTATAAAGTTGATATTGCATTTATAAGTGGTTTTCCAAAAAATGACGAATTAATTATATTAAATAAAATTGAAGAAAATATAGTTTTAGTTGAATCAAAAGAAGAAAATACATCAAATACTTTTTTATCATTTAAAAATGGTTGTGCATATAATGACTTTGGACAAGAATATCTAAAAAACATTTCTGAAAAAGAGTTGAAAAATCTTGAATTTGGAAACTATGAAACTATCTTAGGTTGTATAAAAGCTGGTATGGGAAAAAGTATTTTGCCACTTAGTATAATAAAAAAGCTAAACTATGAAAAAGATTTAAAAATTACAGAACTATCAAAAGATATTGTAAATCTTCCAACTTGTATGGTTTGTAGAAAAGATAATCTTCCTAGAATAAAAAACTATTTAGAAAATTTCAAATTCTAGGATTTTTATCTTTTAATTTAAAGCGTTTTTGAATTTTTTTAATTCTTCTTCAATTGATGGAACTCTCATAAAATGTTCACCAATTAAAAATGCATCAGCTCCAATAGAGTTCAATTTTTTAATAACTTCTACATCTGAAACTCCAGATTCTGCAACAATTATTTTTCCATTTGGAATTAATGGAATTAATTTATCACATAAACTCATATCCATTTCAAAAGTATCAAGATTTCTGTGATTTATTCCAATTATTGTAGCTCCACATTTGATAGCTTTTGTTAAATCTTCTTTATCATGAATTTCAACTAAAACTTCTAATCCTAAATGAATTGCATAATCATATAATTCTTTTAACTCTTTTGTTCCAAGTGCTTTTGCAATTAGCAAAATAAAATCTGCTCCATAAACTAAAGCTTCAACGATTTGATATTTATCAACAATAAAATCTTTTCTTAAAAGTGGAGTTGGCACATATCTTCTAATTTGAGTTAAATACTCTAAATTACCTTTAAAATAATGAGGTTCAGTTAAAACTGAAATTGCATTTGCTCCACTATTACTATAAGCTTGGGCAATAACTAAAGGATCAAAATCCTCTTTTATGATCCCTTTACTTGGACTTGCTTTTTTAACTTCGGCAATTATCCTAATTGGTTCATCTTTTGTTGAAGTTAAAAATGGTTTTACATCTCTTGGAGTATATGGATTTGAAGATAATGTTCTTCCTAATAAATCTAAACTTATCTCTTTTTTTCTAATTTCTAAATCTTGTTTTGTTTTTTCTATAATCTCATCTAAAATCACTCTTTACACTCCTTAATTTTTTCCCAATGTAATTTTATCTCTTCATCATCTAAGCCTACTTCATCAACAACTTGTTTCATATAAGTATAGGCATCTTTACAATTTTTTATTTTATATTCTCCCCAAGCTAATGTATCAAGATAAGCTACATTTGTAGGATCTTTTTCAAGAGCTTTTTTTACTAATAAAAGCCCTTTTTGTATATCAATATCAAAATCAATAAGAATGTATGCTAAATAGTTTTGATATATATGATTATCTTCTGTTTGTAATACTTTATCAAATTTTGAGATAACATCAAATAATATACTTTTTTTATCTTTTGCCATTTCAAATTCTAAAATTGCTTGTTGAGCTAAAAAATCCATATTATTAGAATTTTTATATAATTTATTTAATAAATTATAAGCTTTTTGTGATTGATTTGTCATTCTATATAAATTTAACAAAATTTCATCTTCTTCACCATTTTGTTCCCAAAAATCAATAACAGTTTTTACATCATTGTTTATTACATATTTTAGAAAAAGTGCTTTTGTTTTATTTACTAATAATTGATTATCATTTTTTTTGTAATAAAAATACATCTCTTTTAGAAATTTAACCAATCTATCTTGAGCTTTTAAATTTTCATAAAAACTCAATAATTGAATGGATAAATTAAAATCATAATCATTTTTATGCGCATAATTTTCAAGCTGTTTTATTGCTTCTTCTTTTTGATTTAAATTAAAAAATTGAATATTAGTTAATGTTAATAATGTACTAATTGAATTATTTAAAAAATAAGCATTTCTTAAAGCATCATAAGCTTTTAAATATTGTTTATCTTCAAGATATATACTTCCTAATAATTCATAATTAATACTGTTTTTATATAAAAAAATTAATTTTTCTGCATTAAAAATAGCTTCTTGCTTTTCTTGTAATTTAAATAAAGAAAAAGCATATAATCTTAAAATTATCTCTTCTTCTTTAATATTATCTTTCATATATTTAGAAGCATTCTCTTTAACTAAATAATACTCTTTTAATTGTGTTGCCAATGTAAGATATTTAACTAAATATTCATAATTATTTGTATTTTCAAATAATTTCAAATAAATATCCCTTGCGTTTAAATACATTCTTTGATTTTCTGATTCTAAAGCATAAATAATATAGAAATCTTCTAAATCAAAAGGTTTTGTTTCAACCTTTACAAAATTTGTTTTTTTAACTTCTTTATTCTCTAAATTAATATCTTTTGTACTACATCCACTAAAAATTAATAGTAATGAATAAAAAATTAAAGATTTTTTATAGCTGGACACTCTTTATAAACCTCTTCTTCATTTTCTTTAAAATAATCCCAAAAAGGGAAAGTTCTACATTGCATCGGTCTTACGGGATAAATTGAACACTGTTTTTTTTCTAAATTAAAAAAACAGCAAGCAAAATTATTTGAACCTAATTTTACCTCTTTTATGCTATATTTATAACCTATTTTATTTAAATATCTAATTTTTAATTCTTCAACTGGTAAATTTAGATAAAAAGCTAAAGCTTGAATCTCTTGAGCATTAATCCAAATATATCCACTTTCTCCTATACAACAATTTCCCTTACAAGAGTCACAGCCCTTTGGATCAAATGCAAAATTAAATCCTTCTTTTTTTAATAATTCACTCAAAATCTGCCTTTATGCTATATGTAGAAGATTTTTCATATATTGATTCTACTTCTTTTGTAAAACTATTATTCTCATCAAAAACAACTAAAGGATTCATAATTTTGGTTAATGTTTTTGAATTCTTTTTTGCATAAATCAAAACTAAAGTTGCATCTTTTGAAACTTTTGGATGTACAAATTGTAAAGCTTCAAGATTAAATTTATATTTATTTAATAACAATAATATTTCATTTATTTGTTTAGAATCATAACAAAAAAAGAATTTTCCATCTTCTTTTAAAATCTCATAACTTCTTTTAATTAATTTTTCTAAAGGTAAAGAGTCATTGTATCTTGCAATTTTTAAAGATTTATTTTCACTTTTAATTACATCACAGTGATAAAAAGGTGGGTTTGAAATACAGATTTCAAACTTTTTTTCAAAACTTATCTGATCATATGAACCAATATACATTTTTGTATTAATTTGATTAATCTGTGCATTTTTTGTTGAGAAAAATTGAAACATTTCTTGAATTTCACACTGATTTAAATTCAATTTTCTATATTCATTGGAAACTAATAAACCTAAAATTCCACTACCACTACCAATATCTAAAAGCTCACCTTTTATATTTTTATATTTTTTAAAATTTTCACAAATAAAATAAAACAAAAAATGAGTATCACTGTTATAGCAATAACCATTTTTAGGCTGATATAAAACCAAAAATCTTCCTTTTCTAATTTATTATAATTATATCTAAGTTTTACAAATTTATATTTTAATTATATTATTAATTAACTCTTCTAATATTAAATTAGATTAATTTTTTAAGCTTATTTATATATTGAAGTGGCTTTTTTTCAGATACTTTTTTTTGTTGTAGCAAAATGTAACAAGACTTAAATTCACTTAAGAAAATCATAAATTTTATTTATCTTTGGAATGTTTATTGCTATTATTCAAAGATAATATATTGAGTTTGTTCAAGTATTGATTTTAAAATAATTTAAGGAGAGATTATGTCTAATATGGAAGCTCCTGCAAATACTCCTGTATGGGTAAATGAAGCTAGATGTAAGGCATGTGATAAGTGCGTTTCAGTTTGTCCAGCCGGTGTACTTGCGATGAGACAAGAAGTTCATTCTACTTTAGGTTCAATGATAAAAGTTGTTCATCCAGAATCATGTATTGGTTGTATGGACTGTGAATTAACATGTCCAGATTTTGCAATTTACGTTGCTGATAAAAAAGAGTTCAAATTTGCAAAATTATCAAGTGATGCAAAAGAAAGAAAAGAAAAAATAGTTAAAAATAACTATAGAATATTAGATGAAGATTTGTAAGGAGAATTGATGTCAAGAGAAGTAATTTCAACAGGAAATGAACTTGCAGCAAAAGCTGCAATTGATTCAGGTTGTGAGTTTTTTGGTGGTTATCCAATTACTCCTTCAAGTGAAATAATGCATGTACTTTCTTCTGCGTTACCTGCGCGAGGTGGAGTTTCTATTCAAATGGAAGATGAGATTTCTGGTATTTGTACAGCTTTAGGTGCTGCAATGTCAGGGAAAAGAGCAATGACTGCAACTTCAGGACCTGGTATCTCTTTAAAAGCAGAGAATTTAGGTGTTGGATATATTTCAGAAGTTCCTTTAGTTGTTGTAAACGTTATGAGAGGTGGTCCATCAACTGGTCTTCCTACAAGAGTTGCTCAAGGTGATATTTTACAAGCTAAAAATCCAACTCATGGTGATGTTAAATCTATCACTTTAGTTCCAGGAAATTTAAGTGAATGCTATACAGAAACTGTAAGAGCATTTAATTTAGCTGATAGATTTATGCAACCTGTTTTTGTTTTATTAGATGAAACTATTGGACATATGAGTGGAAAAGCTATAATTCCAGAATTAGAAGAAATTGAAAAAAGTAAAATTGTAAGAAAAAAATTTGATGGTGATAAAAAAGATTATAAACCTTATGGTGTTGAGTCAGATGAACCAGCAGTTTTAAATCCAATGTTTGAAGGTTATAGATATCACTTTACAGGACTTCATCATGGACCTACAGGTCATCCAACTGAAGATGCTGAAGTTTGTGATGCATTAATGAAAAGATTATTCAAAAAAGTTGATGCACATTTAGATGAATTAGAATTAAATGAAGAATATATGTTAGATGATGCTGATATTATGATTATTGCTTATGGTTCAGTTTCATTAGGTGTTACAGAAGCTATTAATAGATTAAGAAAAGAAGGTATCAAAGTTGGTATGTTCAGACCATTAACTATTTGGCCAAGTCCAGCAAAAAGAATCAATGAATTAATGAAAAAATTTGACAAAGTATTAGTTGCTGAGTTAAATATGGGTCAATTTGTAGAAGAAGTACAAAGAGTATCTGGAAGATCTGATTTTGATACTTTATTCAAAGCAAATGGAAGACCTTTATCTCCACTAGAAATTATTGAAAAAGTGAAAGGAATGTAATCATGGCTTTTAATTACGATGAATATTTAAGAACAGACAAAATGCCAACATTATGGTGTTGGGGATGTGGTGATGGAGTTATTTTAAAAGCTGTTATTAGAGCCATTGAAAAACTTGAATGGAATATGGATGATGTTTGTGTTGTTTCAGGAATTGGATGTTCTGGAAGATTTTCTTCATACATTAACTGTAATACTGTTCACACAACTCACGGAAGAACTTTAGCTTATGCAACTGGAATTAAACTAGCAAATCCAGACAAAAAAGTTATTGTTGTTGGAGGAGATGGTGATGGTCTTGCAATTGGTGGAAATCATACAATTCATGCTTCAAGAAGAAATATTGATTTAAATTATATTATTATTAATAACTTTATTTATGGATTAACAAACTCTCAAACAAGTCCAACAACTCCTCAAGGAATGTGGACTGTAACAATGAGTAGAGGAAATATTGATCCAACTTTTGATGCTTGTAAATTAGTTGAAGCAGCAGGTGCTTCATTTGTTGCAAGAGAGACAATGATTGATCCTAAAAAACTTGAAAAAACTTTAGTTAAAGCTTTTGAACACAAAGGATTCTCATTTATTGAAGTATTCTCTAACTGTCACGTTAACTTAGGAAGAAAAAATAAAATGGCAACAGCTATGGCAAACTTAGAATGGATTGATTCTATTTCTATGTCAAAAACTAAATTTGATAAATTAGAGCCAGAAGAGCAAAAAGGAATTTTCCCTACTGGTATTTTAAAACAAGATACAGAAGCTATGGAATATTGTGAAGCTTATGAAAAAGTAAAAGAAGCTCAAAAAAATAAAACTATGGTTCAATTATAAGAAGGAGTTACACATGGCAGCAAATAGAACATTAATGAGATTTACAGGTGTTGGTGGACAAGGTGTACTTCTTGCAGGTGCGATTTTCGCAGCTGCAAAAATCAATAACGGTGGATATGGATTAAAAACTGCTACTTATACTTCTCAAGTAAGAGGTGGTCCAACTGTTGTTGATATTACTTTACAAGATGAAGAGATTTTATATCCTTATGCAAATGATGGAGAAATTGATTTTATGTTATCAGTTGCACAAGTTTCATATAATCAATTTAAAAAAGGTGTAAAAGAAGGTGGAGTTATAGTTGTTGAACCAAATTTAGTAACACCAACTGAAGAAGATAGAAAAAAATGGAAAATCTATGAGATTCCAATTATTACTATTGCAAAAGAAGAAGTTGGAAATGTTATTACTCAATCAGTTTTAGCACTTGCAATGGCTAATTATTTTACTGGTGAAACTGTACCAAATGAAATATTAAGAAAAACTATGCTTTCAAAAGTACCTGAAAAAGTACATGAAATCAATAATAAAGCTTTTGATTTAGGTTTAAAATACGCTAAAGAAGCAGCTGAGAAATCTGCATAAAACAAAGCCAAAAGGCTTTGTTTTAGCATTAATCATTTTTTATATACTTTTTATACTCTTCAATTTTTTTTTCTAATCTTTTTGCTAAATAGATATTTGAATTTCCTAAACATGATAAAATAAAACTTGCTTCTTTTTGATAATCTTTAATTTTTTCATTACTCCAATGTTTTGGAGGAATAGCTAAATTTACTATTCTATCAGCAAGTTTAACCATTTGAATTTCATAAGGTTGAGTAAGTAATCGCTCAATACTATCTCTCATTTGTTCTTGTTTTGACGTTAATGTTTTATTTTTAGTTAATGCTTCAACACCATCTGCAATCAAAGGACCAAACTTCACATATAATTCATCATAAGTAATCTTTGTATCTTCAATAATATCATGCAATAATGCACAACTTATTGCTAAATCTGCTTTTTTCTCATCTAACTTTGATTTTTCACAAGCATTAATAACTTCCATTGCAACACATGTTATATGAAAAAGATAAGGTAATTCTTTTGGCGTTTTTTGTTCACCATGTGCCAAAGCAGCAAACTCTAAAATTTCAGTATAATTATCTTGTGAAAACACTATCTAATCCTTTTTTTGCTGATTATTAATTATATTATCACTTTTTGAAAAATTAATTAACTCTTCTACAGTTTTTATTTTATTTTTATCTATATTCTCTAAACTTTTTTGGAAAACAATTGCCGTAGTTAAAGCATCATAATAAGCTCTATGATGATTATCAACATTAATATTTAAAACTTCTTTTAAAGAACTTAATCCATATTTTTCAGATTGAATAGTTCTTTTTGTTAAATCAATAGTACAAAGTTTTCTATTCAATAATTTTCCTAAATTATATTTTTCAAAAGAATCAGAAATAAATGTATAATCAAATTTAATATCATGTGCAACAAAAACATCATCTCCTAAAAAAATCTTAAAATCTTGTAAAACTTTTTCTAATCTTGGAGCATTTTCTAACATATTTGGAGTAATTTTTGTAACTTCTTGAACATAAGGAGGAATCTCTTTTGCATAAACTAAAGAATCAAATTTATCAATAATTTCTCCATTTTTATATTTTACAGCTCCCAATTCAATAATTTGATAACCTTTTTTTGCACTCCCACCATTTGTTTCTATATCAACTATACAAAAAACTTGTTCATTTATAAGAGTTTTTGTTGTTCTTAGAAATACATATTTATCATCAAAATCTAATGGTAAACCATTTGATATAAGTAATTCAAATTCTAATTCAGGATTTTCATATATTGTATCACTAGCTTTTTCTAACAATTCAAAAAACTCAGTATACAAAATAGGTTCTTTTAATAATCTTTGTAAAATATTTTGTAATTTTATTTGAGATTTAGGAATAATCCTTTTATTTGATTTCATTTGCCTCTTTTACAAAATCAATCATTTTTTGTCTATCTTTTATTCCTTTAACTTCTGATTCTACACCAGAACTAACATCAACACCATAAAAACCAAAACCATTTATCTCTTTTAAATTTTTAGTTGTTAATCCACCAGCAAGTATAAATTTAGAGCAATCAATACTTTCAAACCAATCAAGGGCTATTCTTTTACCTTCTCCACCAAAACTATCAACAAAAGCATCAACTAAATAATATTCTTTATTTAAATTCAATAAATCTTTTTTCTCTTTAGCTCTAATTACTTTTATATATTTGGGAGCAATCTTTTCATAATTTAAAACATCAAAATCATCAATTATTTGAGCTAATTGCATTTTTGCATCAATACAAACTTCATTGATAAATTCTTCTGTTTCATTTACAAATAGACCAACTGTTTGAACAAAAGGAGGAAGCTTTTCAGCAATCTCTTTTGCTTTTAATGGTTCAATATATCTTGGTGATTTTTTATAAAATACAAAACCTAATGCACTTGCACCAGCATTTATTGCTTCTAGTGCATCTTGCAGATTTGTTATTCCACAAATTTTTACTCTCATTTTACACCTGCAAACTTTTTATAGCTTTACTATAATCATCATTCCCAAATACATAGGATCCAGCAACAACAACATCAACTCCGGCTTCTTTTAAATCATAAATATTTTTATCATTAACTCCACCATCAACTTCAATTAGACAGTTAGGATTTCTTTTGTTTATTAACTCTTTTAATTTTTTTACTTTTTCAATAACTGAAGGAATAAATTTTTGTCCTCCAAAACCTGGATTTACAGACATTAATAAAACCATATCTAAATCTTCTAATAAATACTCTATTGATTCAGGTGTTGAATGAGGATTTAAAACAATAGCTGGTTTTATTCCATAATCTCTTATCTTTTGTATAAGTCTATGAGGGTGTTTTTCACTCTCAATATGGAAAGAGATATATTCTGGTTTGCAAGGTGCAAAAAGTTCTACGAAAAATGTATTATCTTCAACCATTAAATGTATATCCAGTGGTTTTGTTGCTACTTTAGCAACAGGATTTACTACAACTGGACCAATTGTCATATTAGGAACAAAATGTCCATCCATTACATCAACGTGAATTAAATCACATCCACCATCACAAATAGCTTTTATTTCATTTGCTAAATTTCCAAAATCTGCAGATAATATAGAAGGTGCAACAAGCATTGAAAATAACCTTTTTTTCTAATTTTTGCCGATTATATCATTAAAACTCTTTTATAAAGTATAAAAATTTGTATATAATATCTTTTGGTGTACAATAAAATAAAAAAATAAAATGGTAATTTATGAAAAAATTTTTATCCTTATTGATATGTAGTTTTTGTTTAGCAGAAGATATAAATAATATCTATGAAGAAGCAAAAAAGCAAGAAGAGTTAGGAAATTATAAAGAAGCTATGCTTTTATACAAAAAAGCTGCAACTTTGAATATTTCAAAAGAAGATACATATCTATTTAATCTAAAAAAAAATCATGAAAATGAAGAAGATAGAACTTATACTACAATGAAAAAAGAGTTTTACCTAAAACAAATAGATAGATTAGATGATGAAGAGACTGAAAAAAATTTAGAACAAATTATTACAAAAGATTTTAATATATATCCTTACAAAAAGAATTATTTATTACCAGTAAATTACAGTTTTAATGATATTGAAGGTAGAAAAAATACAGAAACAACTTTTCAAATAAGTCTTGAAAAACCTATTTCTTACAATTTTTTTGGTTTAGATGAATCAATTAGTGTAGCTTATACACAAAAATCTTTTTGGCAAACAACAAAAGATTCTTCCCCTTTTAGAGAAACTAACTACGAACCAGAGATTTTTGTAACATTACCATATAAAGAAACTTCTATTTTAAAAGCTTATAAATTTTCTTTATTACATGCTTCAAATGGTAAAAATGAAGAAGAATCAAGATCTTGGAATAGATTATATCTTGAAGGATATTTTCAATTTTCTAATTTATTCTTAATTCCAAGAGTTTGGTATAGAATTCCAGAAGAAAAAGGAAGTGATGATAATTCAGATATAGAGAATTATTATGGATATGGAGATTTCACTTTATTATATGCTTATAAAAAACATACATTTGAACTTTTATTAAGAAATAATTTAAAATTAAATGACTCAAATAAAGGTGCTGTTGAGCTAAATTGGACATTCCCTCTTCCTGAATTTTTATCAACAAAAAACACTTATGGTCTTTTACAACTATTTTCAGGTTATGGGAATAATCTAATTGATTATGATAGAGAAATAAATAAAATTGGAATAGGAATAGTTTTTTCTAGATAATTTATTTTTTTAAATTTTTTATATAGTAATAAATTGCTTCTATTTCTTCTTCAACTAAAAAATATGTAGGCATTACATTTGCATAATAAATTAGTTTATCGCAAACTTGTTCTTTATCAAATTTAAAATTTGGATTTTTTTTAGAGTTAACTTTTGTAGAAAAAGTTTCATAATCTATATCTTTTATATCAGGTGCAACTAAACTACAATTATAAACTTTTTTTTCATATTCTGGTTGATGTTTAAATTCTACAATTTTTTTACCTCTTGCATCATCTCCATGACAACTATTACACCCTATTCCTCTGGGATTATTATAAAGCATTTTTCCATATTCATATTTTGTAATAAATGAATTATTAATATCCAAATTTGGTATAGATTCATTTGTTGTTACAGTTTCTTGTGCTATTACATTTAGAATTGATAAAAAAAATAAAAAAACAATTTTTGACATTTAAAATCCTAACTTTTCTTTATTTTTTAAAAACCAGTAAAAACTAAACATCAATCCTGGAGTTTTTGCTTTTTTTTCATCAAAAATAAAATCATCACATTCATTTAAAGGAAGAAAAAACAATTCAATCTCTTCATCATTTATTCCACCACCTTGATGAATTTTCATTGACTCATCAATTGTTGCAAAATATAAATACTGTTTTGCTCCACTAATTCCAACATTCGTATGAAATGATGTAATTTTTGAAATATCATTTATATGAACTTTATATCCACACTCTTCATCTATTTCTTCAATAACTATCTCTTCAATTGATTTTTCTTTATCAATTAATCCTGCACATAATTCATATGTAAAAGTAATCGAATTATCATTTAAATAAACAGGTGCACGAAATTGTTTTACTAATAAAAAAGAGTCTTTTTCTTTATGATATAAAAGTATTGATACACTATCATGACTTTTTACAGCTTCCCAAGTTTTTTCTTTTCCATTTTGAGAAAATGTAACTTTTATTGGATTAATATATTTTGTGTTTTTTAATTCTGAAATTTTAAAATTGTCAATAATATTTATCATAAATAATCTTTTATAAATTTTTTCGTATTCTAACAAAAAAAATATTCATTTTACTTTTGTAAAATATCTTTAATGACAATTGATGAAAAATCTATACTAAAAGTGCTTTCTTTATCAACAAAAGATTTTAATTCAAGAGATAAATTATATTCATCACAAACTCTTTTTACTATATCTAATCCTATTCCAAATCCACCTTCTGTGTTATTTCCTCTTTTATATCTTTTAAAAATCTCTTTTTGTTCTTCTTTACTAATTCCTATTCCAAAATCTTTTACTTTTAAAATATTTTTTTCTAAAGAAACTTCTATAACAGAATCCTTTTTACTGTATTTTATAGCATTAGAAAGAAGATTATTTACAATTTTTTGAGTTTTTGTTCTATCCATTTTTATAAAACAATCCTCTAAATCTGAATTTATTGTAATATCTTTTGTTATTGAAATATCATTAAAAAACTCTATACTTTCACCAACTAAATCTTTGAGATTGAACTCTTCAAAAACATCTTCATTTAATTCATTAAAAGCTGAAAAATGAATATCATTATAAATTTGAGAAATCTGTTTTGAACTACTTAAAATATATTTCATCATTTTTTGAGGATTCTTTCCATTTTTCAACATTGAAACAGAAGTCATCAAAACTGAAATTGGTGTATTTAACTCATGTGCTGAATCTTTTATAAATTTATCCAATGCTTCAACTCTTTGTCTAACAGGATTTAATAAAATTTTAGATAACAAATAACCAATAAAACCAATAAAAATAGCACTTAAAAATAAAATTACTAAAATAAAAATTTGTAGTTTATTTTTATTTTGAACCTCTTGACAAGTTTCTAAAACAATATATTTTATTGGAATATTTTCTTCATCTAAAGTTGTAATAAAATAGTTATAAAACTCATTTACATAACTATCTTTTGAAAAATCAACTTCAAAATTTTTATCTAAATATGAAAAAATCACTTTTTTATCTTTATTAAAAAGTCCATATTTTATATTTATATTTTCCAATTTATTTGGATTAAACTTTTGATTTTTCATATATTTATTTATAATTTCATTTTTTATGTGCATTGAAGCGTTATGTAATTCCATCGTACAACTCTCTTCAAGCATTTTTGTTTCATTTTTATAATAAATATACAAAATTACACCTATTAATAAAATTGCTGAAACTACATAAATTGTTAAAAAACTAATAAGTGCTTTTTTTTCATCTCTATTCAAATCTATATCCTACTGCTCTTATTGTTGTAATTTTTTCTTTTCCAATAATTTCTCTTAAATTTTTTATATAAACTCTAATTGTTGCATCTGTAGGCATTTCATCATAAACCCAAATATTTTGTAATAACTCTTCATTTGAAATTATTCTATTTTTATGAGTACAAAAATATTTTAATATATCTCTTTCTTTTTGAGCTAAATTGATTGTTTCATTATTTTTAAAAATTTGGCAAGAAAGAGGCTCAAAAAATATATTTTCATCAATCTTTATTTTATTATTTTGCTCTATTAAAAATTGTCTGCAAAGCTTCAAAATACGTTGGTCTAATTCTTCTAAATCAAAAGGTTTTTTTATATAATCATCTACACCATTTTCAAAAGATTCTTTTAAATGTTTTGTATCTTGATAAGCTGTTAAAATAATAATAGGAGTATTATTTTTATACTCATTTCGTACACGTTTTAAAACCTCAATTCCTGAAATTATAGGAGTATTAATATCAAGTAATGCAATATCAAATTTTTTATCAATTAAAGATTCCAAAGCATCTTGTCCATTTGCACACAAAGTTACTTCATAACCTTTATCCACTAAATGTTCATTAAGTAAATCACTTAAGGCAACATCATCTTCTAATAACAAAACTTTCATATAAAATCCTAATATATAATTTTTATTATATTAAACTTTTGTTTATTTAGTGTGTATGCAACTATTTAATTAATTTAAAAAATCTTAAAACTTTTCCTTGAATAACTACATATAAAACTGAACAAATAAGCGCTATTATTGTTCCAAAAACAATACCTATTTTTGCATAAGCAAAATATACAACTAAAGAATAAATAACAACTGAACTTAATCCATAAGGAGTATTTTTTATTACTGTTCTTGCTTGAAATCTACTATGTCTAAAATGAATAATTAACATTAAAGGTAAAAGAATAGTAGGAAAAGATGAAAAAATTCCTGCGATATTTGATGGTACATATTTTGGTAAACTAGAAATTATCAAAAATATAGATATAGTTAAAAGTGACCTAAAAAATATATCACTTATTGAAGTTTTTATTTTTTTATCAATAGCAAAATTCTCTTTTTTTGCAAAATATATAGTTGCAATTAACATTAAAGTAATAACAATAACAGGAGTTAAAACCACATGAGGTGGAACATTTGCTAAGATAAATGCAATAATTAAATATGAAATAAATGAAATTAATAAAGATAAAAATATCTCAAATTTTCCTTTGTAAAAAGTACTTATATAATAACCTATAGAAAAAGCTAAAGCCGCAAAAAGTCCATGAATATTATATAAAGCAACATTTGTTACATAATCAACACCATTTTCTATTGCAAAAAACAAAAGTGTAATTGCACTTCCAACAGGAAGCCCAGATAAAATTCCTGAAATTCTAGGACTTACTTTTTCAGCAATATAACTTAAACTTAAAACAAGTGATACAACTGCGATTGATTTTATTATTAATAGTTCTATAATTCATCCTTTAAAATAAAGAATGAATTATATATTAATTACACATAAATTATATATAAGTAAGATTTTTATCTGAAGTTATCAAATACTAAAGGAGCTTTTAGTTCTAAACTTCTTAGGTGTTTCATGATTGTTTGTAAATCATCAATATTTTTTCCAGTAACTCTTATTTCGTCACCTTGATTTACAGCTGTAACTTTTAATTTTAAATTTTTTATTTCTGTTTGAATTTTTTTAGCTTCATCTTTTTCAATACTATCAACTATTTTAAAAGTATATTTTCTATTTCCACCACTAGAATCTTCTTTTTTTATCTCTTCTAAAGAGTTAATAGAAATTTCTCTTTTATTCATTTTTGAGATTAAAATATCCATCATTGCATCGATTTTATTATCACTTGAAGATACTAATATTAAAGTTTTTGCTCCAATATTTAAATCTATTTCTTTACTTATTCCTTTAAAATCATATCTATTATCAATCTCTTTTTGAGCTTGAATTACTGCATTTTTCATCTCTTGCATATCTAATTTTGCTGAAATATCAAATTGATGTTCTTTTGCTGCCATTATTATCCTTTTCAATTATTTCATTAAATTCTAACATTATTTTATAAAGCTTTTGGTAAAACAAGATTCAAGAATATTCCAACCATTGCTCCAAGACCAATTCCAGCAAAAGGAACTCCACCAAAATTAAAAGTCATTCCACCAATAGAAAATACTAAAATCATAGAGACAATTGCCATGTTTCTAGGACATGAAAAATCAATATTAGCTCTTGATAATGTACTAATTCCTAAAGTTGCAATAATTCCAAAAAGTAACAACATAATTCCTCCCATAACTGGAACTGGAATAGTTGCAAGTATTGCTCCTAGTTTTCCAACAAATGCTAATAAAATTGCACAAATAGCTGCCCAAGTCATAATTGCTGGATTATAAGCTTTTGTAACTGTAACAGCACCTGTTACTTCTGAATATGTAGTATTTGGTGGTCCACCAAAAAGTGAAGCAACTGAAGTTGCTAATCCATCACCTAAAAGTGTGTTTTTTAGACCTGGTTTTTTTAAATAATCTTGTTTTGTTACACTTGAAATTGCTAACATATCTCCAATGTGTTCAATAGCAGGAGCAATTGCAATTGGTAAGATATAAACAATTGCTTGCCAATTAAATTCAGGAGCAACAAAATTTGGCATTGCAAACCAAGCAGCTGTTGAAACTTTTGAAAAATCAATCAATCCAAAATATAAAGAAACAATATATCCTCCGATAATTCCCATTAAAATTGGAATTAATTTAAAAATACCTTTTCCTAATAGTGATACTAAAATAGTAATTGTTAAAGCAATCATTGATATAATAATTGCTTGATCAAATGGTACTAATTGAACTACTCCATCACCAGTTTTTCCCATAGCCATATTAACTGCAACTGGAGATAAAATAAGACCAATAGAGATAATCACAGGTCCAACTACAACAGAAGGAAGAAGTTTGTGTAAAAACTCATCTCCTTTTAATCTAATCAAAAAACTAAGTACAACATATAAAAATCCAGCTGCAACTAATCCACTTAAAGTAGCAGGAATTCCCCAAGTTGCCACACCATAAGAAATAGGTGCAATAAAAGCAAAAGAAGAAGCCAAAAATATTGGTGGGACACAACTTCTATTTACAAATTGGAATAATAAAGTTCCAATCCCAGCTGTAAAAAGTGCAACATTTGGGTCAAGCCCAGTTAAAATAGGCACTAAAACAAGTGCACCAAAAGCTACGAATAAAAATTGTAAGCCTAAAATTGAATCTTTAACTCTAAAGTTATAGTCTGTAGGTTTCATTATTACCTCTAATTTTTTTATAAATTTTATAGTATCCAATTTTGCGTATTACAAACTTTAAATTTATGTATAACTTATAAGCAATTTTTTTGTAATATTAATCTTTTAAAAGGACTTAAAATGTATAAAGAAAGTACAAATGTAGTTGTAAAACACTTAGTTAATAGATTAAGAGATGTAAGAACTACTTCAAACGAATTTAGATTAACAATTGAAGAAATTTCAAGAATTTTAGTTTCAGAAGCATTAAATGATTTTCCAACTATTACACAAAATATAAACACTTGGCAAGGCCCTTTAGATGTTGAAGTAATTGAAGTTCAAAAACTTGTTCTTGTTCCAATTTTAAGAGCGGGAGAACCTATGCTTACTGGAATTTTAAGAACATTACCTTATGCAAAAAGTGGTTTTTTAGCAATGAAAAGAGATGAAGAAACATCTTTAAGTAAACTTTTTTATGAAAATATTCCTAATTTAGAAAATAAAACTGTTATTTTACTTGACCCAATGGTTGCAACTGGTGGTTCATTGATTGATGGTATTACATATCTAAAAACAAAAAAAGCAAAAAAAATCATCTGTTTAAATATTATTGGTTCACCATTTGGTGTAAAAAAAGTAACAGAAGCTCATCCTGATATTGATATGTTTATAGCCCAAATTGATGAAAGATTAGATGAAAACAACTATATAAGACCTGGGCTTGGAGATGCTGGAGATAGAGCATTTAATACGCACTAAAAGATTAGTTTAAAACTAATCTTTTTTAAAATTCAAAAGGATTATTGTATTTGTATATAAATCCTTCTTTTTCTATTTTTTCCCCACTTATTAATCTGTTTAAAAATTCTTTCGATTCTAAAAATATTGGTTTTTCAAAATTATACTTTTTTGAGTTAAAACTATATATTTCCTCTTTTGTTGGATGAGTTTTTGAACATAAATTAAAAATTCCACAAATATTTTTATCAATTACAAATTTAGTTGCATTTATAACATCATTTCTGTGAACAAAATTTATTGGTGTTTTTGGAAATTCTATAACTTTATTTGCACTTCTTTTTCCAAAATACCTATTTGCACCAACAAGTCCAGCAACTCTAAAAATCACATCACTTTTATCTTTTATCAAATTTTCTGCATCAAATACAATCTTTGAACTAGGTTCTGTTATTTCAAATTCTTCATCAAGATTAGCTTCAATATTTGGATAAATTGATGTTGAACTAATAAATATGATTTTTTCTATATTTTGTATTTTTTCGTGAGAATAAATTTTGTTCAAAAAAGATAGATAATCTTCAAATTTTGAAGGAGGATAATTTATAAATAAATAGTTAGTTTCTAATAATTCATCAAGATTACTAAGATTTTCTTCATTTAAAATATATGAAGAAAAACCTTCCTCTTCAAACATTTTTTGTTTTTCTTCACTTCTTGAACTAACTTTTATTTTAAAATCATTTTTTAAAACAACACCTAATTCAAATCCTAACCAACCTGCCCCTAAAATAGTTAAAGTTTTCATTTAATCTTTTAAAATTCCATAACAAAGTGTTAACCAAGCAATAATTAGTAAACTTCCACCAATTGGTGTAATTGCCCCAAGTATAGGCATATTTAAAATTGTTAAAAAATATAAAGAAAATGAAAAAATAATCATTCCAATTAAAATAAGCCATAATGCAACATAAATTTTTTTAGATTCGGGTTTTAATGAATAAATAAATATTGCTGCAAATAATCCTAAAGTATTATAAAATTGATACTCTACTCCTGTATGATAAATATTCATCATATGTTCATCTAAAATTGATTTTAAACCATGAGCACCAAAAGCTCCCAAAGCTATTCCTAAAGCCATTAAAAAAGAAGCTATTGCTAAAAAATTTTTTATTCTATTATTAAGTATCATATTTAATCCATATATTTATTTTTTTATTTTTTCTTTTAGCGATTTCTTTTTTGAAAAACCCGCACCTTTTTTCTCTTTTTTTTCTAATTCTAAATCATTTATCAATGTTTTAAAATCCATCTCTTCTTTATTCATTTTTGCAAAACAAGTTGCAATAACTGCAATTGTATTTGGTACACGTTTTTTCTTTTTATATGCTTGAATATTTTTTTCACTAACTTTAATAAGTTCTGTAAATTTTGGAATACTCATTTCTGCATCTAAAAGTAATTTTTTAAAATCAATAAAAGTCATAATATTTCCTATTTATTTAACATCTACTTCCCAAAAGAAATCAATCCACTCATTTGCTTCTCTAACACAATAATCAGGTTGTAAAACTGCAGTTTTTTTGTAAAATAAAGTTGCCAATTTAAACTCAACATTTGGAAATTTTTCTTTTAATACTTTCAAAATCTCTCTCATAGTTTCACCAGAATCAACAATATCATCAACAATCAAAACTCTTTTTGCATAAGAAACATCTGGAATATTAAAAATATTAAAAGAATCTAGTTTTAATTCACCTTCATAATGAATAGAGTTTAATGTATATAAATTTCTCATGTCAAGTGCTTGAGCCATCAAATGTGAAAGTGTTAAACCACCCCTTGCAACAGCAAGTAAAATTTCTGGTTCATAATCTCTACATTTATCAACTAAAATTTGTGTGTCTTTTTTTAATAACTCATAACTATAATATAATTTTTCCAAATAAAAATCCTTTTTAAAAAATAAATGCTAATGCACTAATAAATGTAATAACTAAAATACCAATATTTAAATCTTTATACTCTTTTTTTACAAGCTTAATAATTGTAAAAATCAAAAATCCAGCTGCAATTCCATTTGTAATTGAAAATGTTAAAGGCATTAAGATAACTATTAAAAATGCTGCTGCACTTGTAGCTAAATCTGTCTCTTCAAAATTTATTTTTCCAAGTTCAGTAAACATTAAAACGCCAACTACAACTAATACTGGATAAATTGCATTTGATGGAATAGATTTAAATAAAGGTAACATAAAAAGTGTAGTTATAAATAATAAAGCTGTAAAAACTGCTGTTAATCCTGTTCTTCCACCCTCTTCAACTCCACTTGCACTTTCTATAAATGCAGTTGTTGTAGAAACACCAAGTAAACTTCCACTTACTGTTGCAATTGCATCAGCTTCTAGTGTTTTTTGTAATGATTTATCATTTTTATTATTTTCTTGGAATAAATTTGCTCTTGTTCCAACACCTGTTAATGTTCCTAATGTATCAAACATATCAGTAATCAAAAATGTAATAATTACAGGTAATAACGATAATGATAATGCACTTAAAATATCTAATTTAAGAAAAATTGGTGAAATAGATGAAGGAGTTGAGAAAAAGTCTGTTGGCGTACTATTTAAAGAAAAACTCCAAGCAACAATAGATGTAATAGCAATAGATAAAATAAATGCTCCTCTGATTTTATAAGCATAAAAACTAAAAGATAAAATTAAACCTAAAACTCCTAATAATACATTTGAATTAGAAAAATCTCCAAGTGTAACTAACGTTGCATCATTTGAAACAATCATTCCCATTTGTTTTAAACCAATAAACGCTATAAATGAACCAATACCAGCACTAATTGCACGTCTAAGACTCATAGGAATTGAAGTCATAATCCAAACTCTAAAATTTGTTAAAGATAATAATACAAATAAAATACCAGATAAAAAAACAATACCTAAAGCAGTTTCCCAAGGTATTTTCATGCCAAGTACAAGTCCATAAGAAAAATAAGCATTTAATCCCATTCCAACACTCATGGCAATTGGTGTATTTGACCATAAAGCTGAAAATAAAGTTGCAAGTATTGTTATCAAAGCTGTTGCAGTTATAACTGCATCAATTGGAAGTCCTGCATCTGATAAAATAAAACCATTAACAGGAACAATATATAACATTGTTAAAAATGTTGTAAATCCTGCATAAAATTCTTTTGAAATAGAAGTATTATGTTCTTTTAATTTAAAAAAATCCATAAAAATCCCTTTAATAAAATTTTTACATAAAAATATTCTGAAATATATTTAGAAAATATGAAATGGTGCTCACAATCGGAGTTGAACCGATAACCTCTTCCTTACCATGGAATTGCTCTACCTTTGGAGCTATGCAAGCAAAAAAGAAAGAATAATATCAAAACAAACCAAATAAAAGGATAAAAACCAACAAAGGCTGGAAGGATAGAGGGGCAAAAAAAAAGCTTCTACTAAGAGGAACTGTAAAGAAGTTCAAATTAGTAAAAGCTTGGTAAATAAAAAACTCAAGAGCTGGCAGCGGCCTACGT
>Ga0265295_1001442_pt1 | contig 41845 bp, 44 predicted proteins | sample Munlansysbiofilm_FD_192503 | JGI IMG/M metagenome (GOLD analysis project Ga0265295, IMG submission 192503) | Leachate microbial communities from a municipal landfill in Southern Ontario, Canada - Methane capture system biofilm | ecosystem: Engineered > Solid waste > Landfill > Unclassified ... | reverse complement strand
CTGGGCCACGATGCTCCCCGCCAGGGCGTTGCACAGGCTGAGCACCAGGGTTTCGTACAGGGCGACGCGGGGCATGAACACTCGATTAGCGCACCGCGCAACGGGCGGCAAGGCGGGATGCGGGGGAACCCGGCCGCGCCGGGCTTCCCGGACCGGCCCCGCGCTAGGCCAGGCGCAGCAAGGCCATGCCGCCGATGAGCAGGACCATGCCCGCCCACGCGCTGGGCTTCAGCCGTTGCCCGTGCAGCCGCCAGCCGCCCAGCGACGTGCCGAGGATGCCGAAGCCGCCCCACAGGGCGTAGGCCACGGCGAGATCCATGCCGCGCACCGCGTAGGCCAGGCAGGTGAAGGCCAGGGCCACCAGTCCCAGGGCGCAGGCCGAGAGCCCCAGCCGCCGAAAGCCGTCCGAACGCGAGAGCAACAGGTTGGCCGCCACCTCCAACGCGGCGGCCAGCAGCACCGCGAGCACGAAGCGCCATTCCATGAACGTGTTCACGAGCGCCCTCCCTTGCCGGGCGGCGTCCCGGCCGGGTCGTCGACATCGCCGCGCCCGGTGCCGTGATGCACGAGCAGCGTGCCCGCCAGGACCATGCCCAGGGCCATGAGCCGGGTGGCGTCGAACCGTTCGCCCAGCAGGGTGACGCTGACGATGGTGATGAGCGTGAGCCCCAGCCCCTCCCAGACGGCGTAGGCCACGCCCACGGGCAGTTTCACCACCGCGCGGGCGAGGAAGAAGTACGAAAGGCCCAGCAGCAGGTACATGCAGCCCATGCCGAGCACGGGCCACGTCTCCTGCGAGAGTTTCATGACGCTGGTCCCCGCCACCTCCAGGATGATGGCGACCAGCAGGCTGAGCCGGCAGCAGGCCGTGGACATATGGAAACCTCGTGGCGCGGGACGCGCGCCGACAGACCGCCCGAAGGCGACAATGTTTTTCCGCGAGGCCGTCCCCGCTTCACGCGGAGCGGGCGAAGGGACGGCGGCCGGGGACCGGGACACGGCGGCGTGCGTGCGCCGCCCGCTGGTCGCGGCCTAGAGCGCGGTGCGCCAGTAATGTTCCCTGGCGGAGAGGACGGGCAGGGAGGAATTCGTCGGTATGGTGCGGACGTTGGACATGATGGCCCAGGATAGCAGGACGCCCCCGAAGGCGCAAACGGCGCGATCCGGGGGCCTCGGCGGGCGGAGGGAGCGGCGCGGCCGGGCGCTCAGAATCCGGGATTGCAGGCCGCGACGGCCGGGACCGGCCCGGCGTCCGGGCCCAGGCACTCCGGGAAGTCCATGAGCAGCGCGCCCAGGCGCGGCTTGACCGGACGGGCGCTCCATTCGGGCGACCGCAGCAGCCGGACCAGGCGCTCGTTGAGGCTCTCGGCCATGCCCCGGGGCGTCGTGGGGAAGAGGTTGGCGCTCAGGTAGTTGATGTACATCACGTCCGCCGGACTTCCGGCGGCCTCGCACAGGAGCGCCTGGACCAGCCCCCACTTGTTGTCCCGGTCGTGGCGCGCGTAGCTGTCCTGGACCCGGATCGTGTGCGGCTCCCCGCCGCCGGACCGCGCCGGGCGCATGGTGAAGATGGTGTCGTTCCGCCAGTCCGCCAGGCAGACGCCGGGATGCCCGGAGGCGAAACGCCGGGCCAGGACGATCCGGCCCCTGGCCTCGCCCAGGGTCGGGAACCAGCTCCCCGGGTGGCGGAACGTCTCGAAACCCTCCCAGGCCGCGTCGAACAGCTGGAGGAACGTGGCGTCGGCCGGGGCTCCCTCGCAGGAGACCTGCATGACGACCGTCTCCGAGGGGTTGCGGCGGAGGAACTCCACGGTCACGGCCAGCACGTCCCGCAGCCCCACGCCCTGGTCCACGTCCTTGTGCGCGGCGCGCAGATCCTTGCCCTGGGGCCGCACGCGGATGTCCACCCAGCGCACGCCCAGGGCGTACTGGCCGGCGAGATCGAGGGTCTGGCACTGGGTGAACGGGCCGGTGAAGAGATTGTCGCCACGCAGACGGGCGCAGGAGTTGTGCGTTCCGGGAATGCTCATGGCCGTCAGCGGGGTTTCGTCGGGAACACGGTCCATCCAGGCCTGCATGCGGTCTCCTTCGGCGGGAACCTCGCCGGGTCGCGGGTGTGCGGGAGGGGCCACCATATAAGAAGAAGAATACCGGCGCAACGATGCCGCGCCCGGCCCGGGGGCCGCCCTTCGCGACGAACGGCGTTCCGCCATCGGCGAGGCGATCGCCCGGCCACGCCCGCCGAACGGAGGAATGCGCTCCGCCCCCTTCGGCCTGGACGCGAAGCCGCCGGACAGGTTACGATTGAAGCGTATCGGCCGCCCGAGCCCGGGCCGTCCCGCCCGATTGTCCGGGAGGGACATGACGCGCGGCCGACTTTCGCCCCGGGCGACGAGAGGGATGATGCGCCTCCTGGCGGCCCTGACCACGTTTCTGTTCCTCTGCGCCTGGGCCGGACCGGCCCCGGCGGGCGACGTCTGGACCGTGACCGCCCTGGACTGGCCGCCCTACTCCGGCCCGAACCTGCCGGACCAGGGCACGGCCATCGCGGCCCTGCGCCGGACCCTGGCCGCCGGGGACATCGAACTGCGGGTGATCTTCCTGCCCTGGGCGCGGGCCAAGATGGAGGCCGCGGAACACGATTACGCGGGCTACTGCCCGGCCTGGCCCGAGGAGGTGGCGCCCGGCTTCACGGCCTCGCCGCCCATCGGCTTCTCGCGGATCGCGGTGGTGGCCCGCGACCGCTCCCCGTCCTTCTCGGACCTCGACGATCTCTTCGCCCGGCACAGCGTGGGCCTGGTCAAGACCTACGTCTATCCCGAACCCATCGCCACGTCGGCCGCCGCGCACCCGGGCCAGGCGGTCTGGGTTCCCGACGAACGCGCCCTGGCCCGAATGCTCTTCAGCGCCCGTTTCGATGCGGCCATCACCGACCCCGAGGTCATGCGCCACACCGCGCGCGAGGAAGGCCTGGGCGCGGTCGCCGTGCTGCTTGAACTGGACGTGAAGCCCCTGGTCCTGGCCCTGCGCGACAACGAGCTGGGCCGCGAGCGGCTGGAACTGCTGCGCCGCCTGCTGAGCGGCGACGTGGACCCCGCGCCGGAACCCTAGGCCGACCCGGCCGCCCGGCCGCGAGCCGCCCATTGATCCGCCTCCCGCTCCGGCCCGCGCCGGGGCGTTTTTTTCGGCCCGCGCCCCGCCAAGGCCCGGACCACGGACTTTTCCGGCCACGTCCACGGGGCGGGCGCTCACTGCTTGACTTCGCGCGGGGATTCAGTCCAAGGCTCCAGCGGAGTAGCCTTGGAGGCCGCACATGTCGCTCCGCAACGCCGCCGTCGCCCTGGTCCTGTTCACGGCCTGTCTGGCCGCATCCCCCGCCAAGGCCGAAGAAGGCGGCTTCTACGCCTCGGCCGGGGCCTCAGCCTTCCTCATCGATCTCCCGGACTACGCCCCGCTCATCGCCACGGCCTTCACCTCGTCGCTGCGCGCCCACGACGGCGACGCGGACGGGTCCATGGGCGGACTGACCCTGGGCTGGAAGACCGAGGACGGTTGCTTCATCGAGGCCCGCGGATTCAGCGCCTCCCTGGATGCGAGCCAGGACGCCGTGTTCTCCGAGGCGGGATGGGCGTTCTTGGACGGCATAAGCGCCTTGTTCATCAGCGCGCCCGTGCACAGCTCCACCACCCTGCGCGTGGATCAGTTCGGCGGGGAGCTGCTGGCCGGCCGCGACATCCCGGTGAACGAGAACCTGCGCCTGAGCCCCTATGCCGGGTATTTCGGCATGGAGCTGGACCAGCACTATTCCCTGTCCGCCGAGGAGATCGCCGCCCCTACGAACCGGGTCCAGCAGTATGACCGCCTGAACGCCTCCTACCACGGCCTGACGGCCGGGCTGCGGCTTCAGTACGGCGGCGAACTCCTCCGCGCGCGGCTGGACGGAAGCCTGGGCGGGGCCCTGGCCCAGGCCCGCTACGATGGGCGGCAGGCGTCTTCGGGCTTCCTCATAAACGACTCGTCCGCCTCGGACGACCACTCCGAGATCGCGGCCAGGGTCCGGCTGGAGGGCGGCCTGGACCTGCTCCTGGGCTCCTGGAGCCTGGGTCTGGAAGGCGGGCTGGAATACCTGTCCTACGTGCCCAGGCTCAGCGGCAGCGAGTTTAGGAAGGCCGCGTGCCTGGCCTCCGGCGACTCGCTCTCGGGCAGGCTGGGCCTGAACCTGGGCTACTCCTTCTAGGACGCGTCCCCGGCCGCGAGCCTCCCTACCCCTCCGCCGCCTCCCCGCCCCAGGCCCCCAGCAGCAGGGCCATGCAGAGCGAGCAGAAGAGCGTGGCCGCGCCGTAGAGCCCGAGGCTCGCGGGCAGCCAGACCGCCACGAGGATGAGCAGGGTGCCGAACTGCTCCATGGTGGTGGAGCCCAGGCCCGTGCCCAGGATCGTGAAGGACGCGGCCAGGAACAGCGTGTGGGCCAGGAGCCCGGCCGCGAGCCCCAGCAGCGCGGCCCGGGCGAAGGTCAGGGCCGCTCCCTGGACGAGATTCCGCCATCCGGCCAGGAGCAGGGCCGCGAACCAGCTCAGCCCGGCGCAGTACACGGAAAAGCGGTCCGCCGACAGATCCCCGGAGAGGACCACGGCGACCCCGCCCAGTCCGTGGGCCAGGGCGGCGACGAACCACGGAGGCAACGGATTCCGCACCATGCCCCATTCTACCCCGGAAGCCGCGTCCGGGCAAGGCCGTCGCGTCTTTTCCGCGGGTCGGTCAGCCAGCGGGCCTGCGGTTGGTGAGCCAGACCCCGAAGAGGACCAGCACGCCGCCCGTGGCCAGGGAGATGCCCAGGGGTTCGTCCAGGATGAGGTGGCCCAGGATCAGGGCGAAGACCGGCACGAGATTCAGGAAGACCCCGGCCCGCGAGGAGCCGAGCACCTGGATGCCCTTGTAGTACCAGGTGAAGGCCAGGCCCGTGGCGATGGTGCCCAGGAAGATGATGTTGCCCCAGTCCACCGGCCCGGCGCGCAGCGCGTCCTCCCAGACCCCGTTCATCACCGCCGGGGGCAGGAGCATGAGCGTGCCCAGGAAGCAGGACCAGGCCACGGCCGAAAGCGGCGTCATCCGGCGCATGACCATGCCCCCCAGCAGGGAATAGGCCGCCCAGGAGCCCACGCAGCCCAGGATGAAGGCGTCCCCGGGCCGGACTCCGTGGAGGAACAGGCCCAGCGGGTTGCCGCCCGAAAGGATCACCGAGGCCCCCAGGAAGGAGGTCAGGATGCCGCAGATCCGCAGCCGACCCAGCCGTTCGCCCTGGAACAGCGCGGCGAACAGGGCCATGACCGCCGGGGTGCAGGCGATCATCAGCGCGGCCCGGCCCGCCGTGACCGTCTTCAGGCCCGAAAAGAACAGAAAGTTGTAGAGCGCCACGCCGAAGAAACCGAGCAGGGCCGTGCCGAGAAGATCCCTCGGCGCCAGCCGCGGCAGGCGCTTCTCCTCCCGGCAGACCAGGATGAACAGAAAGATCGAGGCGGACACGAAGCGCAGGAAGGCCGCCGAAAACGGGCCCATGCTCCGGGCCAGCATCCGGCCCGAGATCCAGGTCGCGCCCCAGATGGCCACCGAGGCCACCAGCAGGACATACACCAGCGTCAGACTGTTCTTCTTCATCGCCTCTTCATCTCTTCCGCATCGCGTCTTCATCCGCACCCGAGCAGCGCGAAGGCCCGCACGGGCGATCCGTCGCCCCCGGCCAGCGCCAGGGGCGCGGCCAGGAACAGGAAGCCGCGCTCCGGCAGCCGCTCCAGTCCACGCAGGTTCTCGACCAGAACGAGCCCGGCGTCCAGCAGAATCTTGTGCGCGGGCAGCTCCGCGCTCTCCGGGCCGTCCGGCGAGGGCCAGTCCAGCCCCACCCCGCGCAGACCCGCCGCCGCCAGCCTCCGGGCCGCGTCCGGGTCCAGGCGCGGAAACGCCTCGTAGTACGCGGGCAAGCCCCAATGCCGGTCGTGGCCCGAACGCAGCAGCGCGAAGGCCGCGCCGTCGATCCCGTCCAGATCACCGGCCCGGACCACCTCCCGGCCCCGCACGTCGAGCACCACGCCCGGGCCCAGGCAGCGCTCCAGGGGAACCGCCTCCACCCCCGCGCCGCCCGCGAGCACGTGCGCCGGGGCGTCCAGGTGCGTGCCCGCGTGGCCGTTCAGCTCCAGCCGCCGCACCCGATAGCCCTGGACCTCCACCGTGGTCCGCGTCTCCATGAACACGCCCGGATCGCCCGGCCAGACCGGCATTCCCGCGCGCAACGGATGCGACAAGTCCACCACCGCGCCTCGCCGGACGTCCATCTGCTTCTCCCGCGTCATGGTATGGAAACCCCCAGGCGGCCCCCGCCCTTCGTCCCGGGCCTTTTCCCGGGACTCCCGAAGGCGGCGGTAGCGTTTTTCTTGTATAAAGCCAAGCCCGGACACTGGACACGAGCTCGGGAATTTTTTAACAAGCCGGAATACGTACCGAATATCTGCCAGGAGGAGGAAGGAAACTCTCATGGACCGCGACGAGATCCGTCGGACGTTCGAGCAGTTCTTCAACAAGTACAAGAAGACCGAGGGCGACAAGAGCGCTTACTCGGCGGTGTGGTCCACGCTCATGCCGTCGGGCAGTTTCGAGATCAACCTGACCAAATGCCCGCGTGGCGCCATCTTCAAGTGCTTCGCCAACGGCGAGAAGGTGAACGAGATCACGGGCTGGGACGCCTTCTTCGCCGCTTCCGGGAAGTTCCAGCAGGACTACCCCGAGCTCTACGACGAGGACGAGTTCTTCCAGAGCATGCAGGACGCGCTCTAACCCCCCGTCGCGCGCCCCGCAACGGCGGTCCCGCCGCCACCCCCCAGACGACCCCTTCCGGTCGCCCATCTCCCTTGCGCCCCCCCGGCTTCGCCGGTCTACAGAACGGCCAAGAGACTCCCATCTCCCCGCCTTTCTGGAATCCGGCGAAGCCGGGCCCCTTCGGCCGCACGCGAAAGGCGGACGCGAGGCGTGTTTTCACGAGCCAGGCAGGGGCACGTCGGGCCCGGCCCAAAGCGCCCACACGACATGCACCGCAGAAGATTGAACGGGAATCGGGAGTCGCCGCGCCCCTTGCCTTGTCGTGAAAATACCCGAGGGGCCGCCCCCCGGCTTCGCCGGTTCCTAAAAAGGCAGAAGATGCTCCCGGTTTTCCGCCTTTCCGAAAACCTCCCGAAGGGGGAGAATCCGGAAAAAATGATGTTAGAAAAAATCTAGAATTTCTCTTGATTTTGCATCGCACCGAAACAACAAATCTTTTTTGACCACCCCGGCGCGGCGCGAAAAAGAGGACAATCAGAAGGCGTTGCGCTTGAAGTAGGCCTGGGAGCCGTCCCTGGGCGGGCCCAGGGGCCTGCGCCAGGCGCTCATCTGGCCCTTGACGCAGCCGATGTAGCAGCTGTCGTATTCCCGCTGCTTCCTGATCCGCTCGGTCCAGGCCTTCTGGTCCTCACGGCCGCCGAAGCGCGGGAACTGGGGACAGCGCGCGATGCATTCCTGCTCCTTGGCCTTCCAGGCCGAGGCGGCAAAACCGGCGTCGGCCATGCCGAGGATCAGGAACAGGACGAATGTGGTCAACACGGCGCGCATGGGGCGACCTCCCAGGAGCCTTTTCGGCCGTTCGGGCGGTTCCCTTTACTCCCCGCCCGACGTTCCGCCGTCCTGCTCCACGTTCTGGCGCACCCAGTCCAGGGCCTCGCGGACCACGGCGTCCTCCCGGCGGTCGCGCTCGGACTCGGCGGCCGGAGGCGCGGGCGGAACAGGAGCGGACGGAACAGGAGCGGCCTTCTCAGTACTCCCCTCTTCCGCCTTTCTGAAATCCGCCGAAGGCGGCGACGAAGGCGGCGGCTGGTAGCCCCTGCGCTGGAGCCGGGAAAGAATGATGGCCGCGCGCTTGCGCACGAAGCCGGAGTTCCCGGCCGGGTCGAAGCGGATGGGGTTGGGCAGGCTCACGGCCAGACGCACGGCCTGCTCCGTGGACAGGCCGGAGGCGGAGACGCCGAAGTGGGCCCGGGCCGCGGCCTCGGCCCCGAAAACCCCGTCGCCCCACTCGACCACGTTGAGGTATATCTCCAGGATGCGCTTCTTGGACAGCTCGCGCTCCAGCCGCCAGGCCAGCACGGCCTCCTTGATCTTGCGCATGGGGCTCTTGCTGGGCGAGAGCCAGAGATTCTTGGCCAACTGCTGGCTGATGGTGCTGCCGCCGGCCCGCAGCCGCCCCTCCTCCAGATCCTTCTGCAGGGCGTCGCGCATGGCGTCGAAGTCGAAGCCCTCGTGGGACCAGAACTTGTCGTCCTCGGAAATGAGCACGGCCTTGACCAGCGCGGGCGACATGGACGACAGCGGCGTCCACTTCCACTTCAGGGTCGTCTTGCGGCCCTCGCGCGCCCACTGGTCCTCGCGATGGAGCATGAACGCGGTCTTGCCCGGCTTGGCCTTGGCCAGCCCCTTCACGTCCGGGACCACCGCGTACCACGCCGCCACCAGCAGCACATAGGCCGCCAACACGGCCAACGCCTTGACCACCCAACCCAGCGCCTTTCGCATGACCGCCGTGTCTCACACCCCCAGCCCCCTGACAACCCCCTTCGGGGGCTTACAGAAAGGCCAAGAGGCTCTCATCTCCCCGGCTTTCCGTAAATGGGGGCGAAGCCCCCTGGACGGAGGGAGGCGGGGCGGATAGGGTGGATTCACAAGGCCGCCCGGGCGACCGACCCCTTCCGCGCCCGTCGGACGCGGAAACCCCGACACACGATCCCCGAGACGGCGGCCCAAGGAGGTTCGACATGGCCGCTGAGACCATCTTCGTCAACACCTTCACCAACGGCATCCTGGGACCGGACGTGCCCATGCTCGGCCCGGTGCGCGACGGCGGCGTCATCGTGGCCAACACGGCCCCGGGCTGCTGGGGTCCGATGCTCACCCCGGCCATCCGGGGCGGCCACGAGGTCTGCCGACCCGTGCTCGTGGAAGAGGCCGAGCCCGGCGACTCCATCGCCATCCGCATCCTGTCCATCGACGTGACCAGCGCGGGCACGGCCTCGGGCAACGACCTGATCCACGGCGACTGCTGCCTGGGCGACCCCTATGTGGCGGGCAAGTGCCCGGGCTGCGGCGCGCTCTACCCGCCCACGCGCGTGGAGGGCACGGGCAAGGGCTGCATCAAGTGCGCGGCCTGCGGGGCGTCCGCCGCGCCCTTCGAGTTCACCAACGGCTACACCATCGCCTTCGACGAGACCCGGCGCATGGGCCTGACCCTGGACCGGGCCGCGGCAGAAAAAGCCGCCGCCGAGGCCAGGAAGTTCATGGCCACGCCGGACAACTCCATCCAGAATCCGGTGGTGGCCCTGGCCCCCTGCGACATCCCGGGCGTGGCCGCGCGCATGATCCCCTTCGTGGGCCAGCTCGGCGTGGTTCCCGTGCGGCCCACCCCGGACTCGCACAACGCCCAGGACTTCGGCTCCTTCCTCGTGGGCGCGCCCCACGAGTACGCCATCACCCAGGAACAGCTCGCCGACGTGACCGACGGCCACATGGACATCAACCGCGTGCGCGCCGGAGCGGTGCTCATCGCCCCGGTGCGCGTGCCCGGCGGCGGGGTCTACGTGGGCGACATGCACGCCATGCAGGGCGACGGCGAGATCGCGGGCCACACCGCCGACGTCTCCGGCGTCATCGCCATGCGCGTGAGCGTGCTCAAGGGCGTGACCTGCGGCGGCCCGATCATCCTGCCCCTGGCCGAGGACCTGCCGCTCCTGGCCCGGCCCTTCTCGGCCGAGGAAAAGGCCCTGGCCCGGCGCATGGCCGAAGAGCGCGGCGTGACCCTGGAGGAATCCGCGCCCATCTCCTTCGTGGGCAGCGGCCCGACCCTGAACGCGGCCACCGACTGCGCCCTCAAGCGCGCCGCCGCCTTCCTGGACACGACCGTGCCCGAGGTCATGAACCGCGCCACCATCACCGGCAACATCCAGATCGGCCGCAACCCCGGCACCGTCACGGCCACCTTCCTGGCCCCCACGGCCAAGCTCAGGGAAAAGGGCGTCTACGACCTGATCCGCGACCAGTACTCCCTCTAACCGGCTTCGCCGGTCTCCGGAAAGGCGGGGGAGGAGGTTCCTCTTCCGCCTTTCTAAACACCCCCGAAGGGGGCGGGGCCGGAGCGCATGCCGTGGACGGGCGTTTCGGAGAGGATCTTCATGTAGACGTCGCCGGTGGAGGGCAGGAACACGAGCTTGCGGCCGCGCGTGCCGCCCACGTTGGAGGCCGTGACCCGCAGCCCGGCCGAGGCCAGGCCGGCGAAGGCCGTGCGCACGTTCTTCATGCCGATGCCGAACTCGCCCTGGACCAGGGAGTTGGCCCCGCCGAAGACCTTCACCTCCAGGTCGGCCATGCAGCGCAGGCTCGCGAGACGGTGAAGCAGCTCCGCGATGGCCGAGTCCACGTAGCGGAACGGGCCGTCGTCCTGGCCCTGCCGGGCGAATTCCGCCCGCGCGGGCAGCAGGGCGTGGAAGGTGGCCCCGACGCCGCGCGAGGGGGAATGGAAGGTCACGGCCACGCACGAGCCCAGGAGCACGTGGACCCGGGCCGGGCTGTCGAAGACCCCGCCCTCGCCGATGCCCAGATGCCGGACCGGAAAGCCTTCAGGCGAAAGGAGCGCGTTCATTCGGCCCCGTCCAGCGGATTTTCCGGCAGGCCGAGGTTGGCCAGGGCGGCCAGCAGATCGGCGGAATCCACCGGCTTGGTCAGGTAGCCGTCGGCCCCGGCGTCATACTGGGCGGCCATCTGGTGCTCGGCCCCGTCCAGGCAGGAGAGCATGAGCAGGCGGCAGGCCCCCTCGCGGCCGCGGCCGCGCTCCAGGGCCCGTATGCGCCGGGCGGCCTCGATGCCGTCCATGCCGGGCATCATGATGTCCAGGATCACGGCGTCGAAGGGCTCGCCCTGGTCCAGGGCCCGGGCGAAGGCCGCCACGGCCGAGGCCCCGTCCGGGGCGGTCTCGGTCCGCGCCCGTCCGGCCAGCACTCCCGAAAGGAAGCGCAGGGCGACGGGCTCGTCGTCCACCAGCAGAAGTTTCATGCCCCCCCCGGGAATGCGCGATGTTTCAGGCTGTTATCCCAAGAACCCGCGCGGGGCAAGCGGCCGTGCTTGCCCAGCCGGTCCGCATGGTTTATTCGTTTGCTTCCCGTCGCTCATCGTGGAGGATCACAATGCGTCACTGGCTCACCCTGCTCCTGCTCCTGCTCCTGCTCCCCGGCTGCGCCTACTTCAAGCAGCAGCCCGGCGCGGAGGACAAGAACCTCAAGAAGACCGAGACCAAGAACCTCGCCCCGGGCTGGAACCCGGCCTACGACCGGGGCGCGAGCTACGACCGGATCGAGGGCAGGCACACGGTCCGGGACATGTCCGAGTTCCATGCCCAGCCCGGCAAGACCTTCCTGGTCAAGGTCCGCGACTGGGTGGTCGGTCCCGAGGCCATCGTCCCCACCGCCTCCGGCGTGGTCTACCTGGAGCAGCAGGCGGTCCGCGCCATCGAGCTGGAAGGCTACGAGCACGCGCTCTCGGGCAAGGCCGACTATTCCATGGAGATCCACGTGCTCTGCGCGGCTCCGGCCTGTCCGGTCCCGGGCGGCAAGGACCAGGCCCCGGCCCAGACCCTGGCCGTGCCCGACGCCTTCGACGACAGTTTCCCCTTCGCCTGGACCAAGGACTACCATTCCTGGGCCCAGCCCGAGGGGGTGAAGCCCGGCTGTCAGGCCCTCATGCTCCTGGCCGTGCACGTGGTCAACGAGGACAAGACCCGCGACGTGTTCGTGGAGCGGCTGGCCGTGCCCGGCTGCCGCGCCGAGCAGGACTGCCCCCTCTCGGCCTGCGGCTTCAACGTCGGCAAGACGCTCTCCGAAAAGCTGGTCGAGCTGTTCTGATCCGGCCGGGGACTGGATGCTGTTCGAGGAATACCGGATCGTCTGCCTGAACAGCCAGGGGCAGCCCCGGCTGACCTTCCGGCTGCGCGGCTGGCACACGGCCCTGGTCGTGTGCCTGCTGGCCCTGCTGTTCGGGACCACGGCCGTGTTCCTGCCCCTGAGCCTGACCAAGGCCCGCGAACGCTCCCTGCTGGACGCCAACCGCCAGGCCGTCATGGAGCAGCGCAAGCGCATCTATGCCGCCTCGTTCCAGCTCAAGTCCATGGAGGACTCCTTCGGCCGCATCGCGGAGTTCGACTCCAAGCTGCGGGTCATGCTCTCCCTGGCGGAAGGCCCGGAACCGGAAGTGGACGGCATGGGCGGCCCCCTGCCCGGCCCCTACCGCAACCCGCTCCAGCTCCTCTACACCCAGTCCCTGCTCCGCGACATGCGCGAACGCCTCGGCGACCTGGAAATCTCCATGCTCCTGGAGGAGGCCTCCCAGCAGACCCTGTTCCACGCCGTGTCCGCGCAGCAGGAACGCCTGGCCCGCATCCCGGTGATCTGGCCCTCGCGCGGCCGGTTCACCTCCCGCTTCGGCTGGCGCGCCTCCCCGCTCACCGGCAAGGGCCGCTTCCACAAGGGCATCGACATCACCGCGCCCACCGGCACGCGCATCAAGGCCACGGCCCAGGGCCGCGTCGTCCTGGCCGAATGGTTCTCCACCTACGGCCAGTGCGTGGAGATCGACCACGGCGGCGGCATCCACACCCGCTACGGCCACATGTCCAAGATCCTGGTCAAGGAAGGACAGACCGTGTTCCGCGGCGACATCATCGGACTCGTGGGCAGCACCGGCCGCAGCGTGGCCCCGCACGTCCACTACGAGGTCCACGTCGGCGGCGTCCCCACCAACCCCCTCAACTACATCCTCAAATAGCCCCCCTTCGTCCGGCTTCGCCGGTCTACAGAAAGGCCAAGAGGCTCCCGGCTTTCCGCCTTTCTGAAGCGGGCCGAAGGCCCCCCCCGGCTTCGCCGGGTTATGGAAAGACGGGGAAGGCTTCCGCCTTCCGCCTTTCTGAAAACCGCGAAATGGAACGGAGAAAGGCGGTCACGGATTCCCAGGGCTGGGGCCAGACTCCGGCCAGGTCGGCCTCGCCGGGCAGGCGCGGCTGGAAGGCCAGGGTGGCGCCGGGCGGCTCGAAGCGGGCGTCCACGCCGGGCTTGTCGCCCCGGGCGTCCACGCGCAGCCAGCCCGCGCCGGGCAGGAGCAGGGCGTTCAACCCGTGCAGCCCCAGGGGACCGTTCGGCCCGCCCAGGCGCAGGCGCTGGTAGCAGAGCCCGGCCGGGATGCCGTCGGCCCGCAGGAGCGCGGCCAGGAGATGGCTCTTGGCGTAGCACAGGCCCGTGCGCGCGGCCAGAACCTCCGAGGCCCGACAGGTCACGGGCCCGTCCAGCCCGGCGTCCAGGGTGTGGCTCACCTCGTCGCGCACGAACTCGAAACAGCGCACGGCCGTGGCCGCGAGCCCGCCGCCGGACAGCTTCCGGGCCAGGCCCGCCACCTCGGGATGGTCCAGATCCACCACCTCGGAACCCGCCAGATACGGGGCCAAGCCCCGCTTCGAAACTTCGTTGAACACCACCCCTCCCCCGCCTTCGCCCCCTTCGGGGGTTCATGGAAAACCAAAGAGGCCCTCGGCTTCGCCGGATTATGGAACGGCCAAGAGTCTCTCGCCGTTCCCTCCCCCTGTAAAGGCCCCTTCGGGGCTTCACGGAGCGGCCAAGAGGCCCCCGGCTTCCCGGCTTCGCCGGTTCATAAAACGGCCAAGAGGCTCCCGCCTTTTTGCCTTTCTGAAACGGGCCGAAGGCCCCCGGCTTCGCCGGTTCATGGAACGGCCAAGAGGCTTCCGGTTTTTCGCCTTTCTGAAAACCCCCGAAGGGGGCGAAGGGGGCGAAGGGGGGCGAAGGGGGGCCGGCGCTCAAAAGCCGGGCCGACAAGGCGCAAACGAAGGCCGGGCCCGACGCGTAGCAAGCCTACGCGAGGGTCCGGCCTTCGCGCGGCAACGCGGTCGGCGCGAGCTTTTCAGCGCCAGATCAGGCCAGGGCGGGGGAACCGACGATAATCTCGCCGTCCTCGTAGCGGAAGTGGACGTTCTCGTATTCCTGGTCCACGAAGAGGTAGGCCGGGCCGATGCTGATCTCGACCCCGGGCATGACCCTGCCGGGCGCGATGACGCGGCAGGAATCCAGGCGTTCGCCCGCGGTGATGCGTTCCCAGATGCGCTTGCGGGCGTCCTCGTAGGTTCTCATGCGGACGCGGCAGTCCTCCATGAGCGGGGCGTATTCCTCGGCCGCGGCCTTGCCCCGGCCCGCCTGCATCTCGTACTGGCGGAGCCGTTCGGCCAGGGCGCGCAGGCTGTAGATCACCAGCCGGTCCTTGTAGAGCAGGCGGGGGTTGTAGCCGAGCACGAGCTGGGTCTCCACCTCGCCGGGACCGCCCAGGCCGCCCTCCACGCAGACGAAATCGTGGCAGAAGGCCGTGCCGCCCATGAACCGGCCGCGCACGTGCAGCCTGCGCCCGGCGTAGAGACGGCTGTGCAGGCAGTGGGCGTCGATGAGCACGTTCAGGCCCGCGTGAACCAGGGCCCGTTCGCACCAGTTCAGCTTGACGGTCTTGCCCGCGTCCAGGAAGCCCTTGTCGCCGCCCTTGACCCCGCCCTCGCAGACGATGGATTCCAGGGCCGTGACCGTGCCCGCGTCCACGTTGCCGCGCACGAGCACGTTCTTGGCCTGGACCTTGAAGCCCGGCATGACCGAGCCGTGGACCACCATGTTGGAGACGAAGGAGACGTTGCCGGTGGAGAAGTCCACGTCCTGGCGCACGTTGAGGAGCTTCTTCACCCGGATGAGCCCGGCGTCGTAGAAGACGTAGCCGTCGTCGGCGGCCAGGAGGCGGTCGGGATTCTCGGGATCGGCCTCGACGCGGAAGCCCTTGGGGAAGAGCTTCTTGGGATAGATGAAGCGCTGGTCCAGCTCGGAGGCGTCGGCCTCGGGCACCTCGACCCATTCGGCCAGGAGGTCGCCCTTGAGCACGTTCTGCACGTAGTTCAGGTTGTAATGGTCCAGCCGTCCGTCCTCGCGCTCGCTGGGGGCGCGCTTGAGGTGGTTGAAGTCCGGGTCGAAATGGTGCTTCAGGTAATAGGGCATGGCTCCCCGCTTCTGGATGTGGACCAACCTTTTCATAGCGTCGGTTTCGAGTCGGCGTCAATGAGAATGGCCCGCACTTGATTTCCCTGTGCAAATGGACGACAAGTAGGACACGGGGCATCTCAGAATGACACGCACGAGCCATTTCCACCAGCCGCAGACGGGCGGCAACGGGAAAACGCCCTACGAGACGGTCTTCGTGGCGCGCCAGCCGGTGTTCGGCCGCGACCTCTCCACCTGGGGCTACGCCCTGCTCTACCGCGACGCGGGCGACGCGGACCGGGCCGTGTTCAGCGACGATTTCGACGCCACCCTGCGAGTGGTGGCCAACGCGCCCCTGTGCCCGGACACCTGCGCCCCGGACAAGCACGTGCTCATCCATTTCCCCGAGCGTTCGGTCATCGGCGGGGTGGCCCACGCCCTGCCGCCGGAGACCACGGTGGTCCTGGTGGCCGAGCTGGCCGACCCCGGGCCGGAGTACCTGGACTCCCTGCTGGGGCTCAAGCGCGACGGCTACACCCTGGCCCTGGACAACTACAGCGCCGACCCCGCGCGCGAGGCCCAGTACGCGCTGGCCGACATCTTCTGCGTGGACGTGCTGGGCCGCGAGGCGGGCGAACTCTCGGCCCTGGCCCGGGCCGCCGGCAAGTGGCCCGTCCGGCTGCTGGCCAAGCGGGTGGAGGACCAGGGCACGCTGGAGCTGTGCCGGGAACTGGGCTTCCACCTCTTCCAGGGCTTCTTCTTCAAGAAGCCGCAGACCCTCTCCGCGCGGACCATCTCGTCGCTGGAGGAAAGCCGCCTGCGGCTCTTCGAGGTCATCGAGCGCGAGGAGCCGGACTTCCCGGCCCTGACCCAGGCCATCGAGGCCGACGTGTCCCTGACCTACCGGCTGCTGACCTTCCTCAACTCGGCCAGCTTCGGTTTCGCCAAGAAGGTGACGTCCATCCGCCAGGCCGTGGTGCTGGCGGGCTGGAAGCCCATCCGGGCCTGGCTCCGGCTGCTGCTGCTCACGGACCTGGTGCCCGCCGCGCGCACCCGCGAACTGGCCTACCTCTCGGCCCAGCGGGCGCGTTTCCTGGAGCTGGCGGCCCAGGCCGGAGACCGGCCGGACCAGGCCGACATCCTCTTCCTCATGGGCCTGTTCTCGCTCCTGGAGCCCATCTTCAACATGCCCATGGAGCACATCGTGGACCGGCTGCCCCTGCCCGACGCCGTGCGCCTGGCCCTCTGCGGCGAGGACAACGACCTGTCGCCCTGGCTGGCCCTGACCCAGGCCCTGGAGAACTCCGACTTCAGCGCGGCCCGGGCCCTGTGCCGGGAGCTGGGCCTGGAGGCGGCCCAGGCCGCCGAGGCCTACCAGGCGTCCCTGCACTGGGCCGACTGCTTCTTCGGCCTGCTGGCCGCGGACCCCGGCGGCGCCGAGATCTAGCGCCGTCGACGCTTCACGACGAAACTCCCAACCATTCAAAATACAAGACCGACCGAAGACGACGAACGGCGACGGGCCAATGTTCGCCCGGGCCGCGCCCCGGTCGCGTCTTGACACCGGCACGGGGACGGGGGCACTCTTCAAGCAGACAAGGAAGCGCCCATGAGCACCGTCGTTTCCCAGGACCAGGACGACCCGGCGTCCCCGGCGGATTCCCTGAACGCGCGTCTGCGCGGCCTGCTCCTCCCGGACGGCCGCCTTCCCCCGGAACGCCGCCTGGCCGAGGCCCTGGGCGTGAGCCGCTTCGCCCTGCGGGCCGCGTTGGCGGCCCTGGCCGGGGCCGGGTTCCTGCACTCCCCGCCCGGCGGCGGCGCGGTCCTCTCCCCGGAGGGGCGCGACCGGGCGGCCGAGGTCTTTCTGGAGGGCCTGGCCCGGGGACGGCGGGAGCTGGTCGAGATCCTGGAGGTGCGCCGGATTCTGGAGCCGTCCATCGCGGAGATGGCCGCGCGCAAGGCCGCCCCGGCGGACCTGGCCCAGCTGCGCATGCTCCTGGCCTGCCAGCGCCGGGAGGTGGCCTCCGGCGGCACGGGCCGCGACGCGGACGCCGCCTTCCACGCCTGTCTGGCCCGCATCGCGGGCAATTCCCTGCTCCTCGGCATGGTCGAGGACATCGCCGGGCGCTTGGCCGAGACCCGCGAGGCCTTCCTCCTGGAACGCGAAACCCACCGCATGGCCGCCCTGGTGGCCCACGAGACCGTGCTGGCCGCCGTGGCCGCGGGCGACGCTCCGGCCGCCGCGCGGGCCATGCGCGACCACCTGGACCGCATGACGCCCGCCTTCACCGGGTCATGGAAAGGCGGCGAAGATGCCGACCGACAGCTGACGATCCTTTCGCAACTTGCCTGAATACAAGACGGACGATCGCCGACTATGGCGGATCAGAGCGGGCAGGCGCGGGGCAGGAGCACGGTCACGTAAGTCCCCTCGGGGTCCGAGGTGCGCATCCGCACCGAGCCGCCGTGGGTCTTGGCGATGAGCCGGGCCGAGTAGGTGCCCAGGCCCGTGCCTCCGGGCTTGTCCGCCGTGGCGTACTTCTCGAAGAAGCGGTCGCGCACGGCCTCGGGCACGCTGCCCCGGTTGTGGATGGTCAGGGCCCAGCACTCCTGCTCCGGCTCCAGGCTCACGCTCACCCGGCTGTCCGGCGGCGAGGCCTCCACCGCGTTCTTGATCAGATTGGTGAAAAGCGTCTCCAGGTGCCGGGGCTCGCCCATGAGCGGGCAGGATTCGCCGCCGGGCCAGGCCCGGCCCTCGCGCCGCCAGACCAGGGTCAGCCGCTTGCGCCGGATGAGCGGGTCGAGCAGGCTCTCCACCTTGCCCAGCAGTTCCGAAAGGTCCACGGGCTCCGGCGAAAGCACGTAGTCGCCCTGCTCCATGTGCAGCAAATCCAGGGAGGTGTTCAGGATGTTCAGCACCTGCTCCCCGGCCTCGCCCATGGCCGTGAGCAGGGCCCGCTGGCGCTCGGACAACCCGCCGTCGCGCAGCAGCGTGCGCACCAGGCCCACGATGCCCGTGAGCGGGGACTTGATGTCGTGGCGGGCGATGCGCTCCACGTCCTCCCGCAGCCGGGCCAGGGCGTGCTGCTCGGTCACGTCGCGCGAGAAGGCCGCCACCATCGCCACCTCGCCGCCGCGTCCCAGCACGGGCCAAAGGTTGTGCTCCAGCCGGCGGCCGTCGCGCTCGTCCTCGAAGCGCAGACCCCGGCCCAGGCAGAACACGTCGTGCAGCCGCATGAGCCGTTCCTCGAACAGGCTCCAGGGAACGAACTCCGCTAGGCTGCGGCCGTGCATCTCCTCGGGCGTGCTGCCGAAACGCGCCGCGCCGGAACGATTGACCGCCACCACCGTGCCGTCCACGTCCAGAAGCAGGGCCGCGTCGTCCTCCGCGTCCAGAAGCACCCGGGCCAGGGCCTGGCCCCGGCGCAGACGCTCCTCGGCCAGGCGCTCCACCGGCCCGCGCACGAGCACCACCCGCGCCGCGCCGTCCGGGGCCTCGGGCAACCGGGCCACGTCCAGGAACACGTCGCGGGGGCCGTCCGGGGTCTTCAGCCGGGCCATGGCCAGACCCGGAGGATGCGGGTCCAGGGCCACCTCGGCCCCCGGTCCCAGCTCCACGAAATCGCGGCCCGAAAGATCGTCATCGGAACGCCGCAGCAAACGGCGCAAGGCGGAATTGGCGTAGAGCACACGGCCCGAGGCGTCGAGCACGGCCAACCCCAGGGGCAGCGCCTCCAGCAGGCGGGCGGCGAAGGCCGGGGCCTCCGCCGTGGGCGAGTCCTTGGGTCCGGGCATCCCTCCTCCAAGGTCGGCCGAATGGGCGGTGTGACAAAAGTGCCCCATTTGACGGACAAACGCCCGTTCTGTCAACGCCCGGCTTCGCCGGTTCACGGAAAGGCCCGGCTTCGCCGGTCTACAGAAAGGCAAAGAGGCTCCCGGCTTTCGTCTTTCCGAAGCGGACCGAAGGCCCCTGAAAGGCGGACGCGAGGAGTGTTTTCACGAGCAGGCAGGGGCAAGTCAAGGTCGGCCGACAACGGACACGACACGCGCCGCCGAGGGCTGAACGGGAACCGGGAGTGCGCGGCCCCTTGCCTTGTCGTGAAAATACCCGAGGGCCCGCCCGGCTTCGCCGGTTCATAGAAAAGCGAAGAGGCTCCCGTCTTTCGTCTTTCGGAAACGGGCCGCCCGGCTTCGCCGGTCTACAGAAAGGCCCGGCTTCGCCGGTCTGCGGAAAGGCGAAGAGGCTCCCGGCCTCTTGCCTTTCTGAAACGGGCCGAAGGCCCCCCCTAGAGGATGGGGTTGGTGACGGGCAGCCGCACGGACCAGGAGGACTCCTGGGTCGGGATCGCGGCGGCCTCGGCGTCGGCCAGGGTGGGCCAGTCGGTCAGGACGGGAGCGGGAACGGGAACCGGGGCCGGAACCCGGGCCGGGGTGGTGGCGGCGGGCTCGGGCGCGAGTCGAGGCGTGGGCGCGGCGGCCTGGACGGTTTCAGGCGCGGCCAGATCGGCCAGCAGCACGGAGTCGAAGGGCGAAGGCAGGGTTTCGTGGGCCTCGGGCGCGGCCTCGGGCAGGGCGGCCACTCCGTAGGTCTCGGAGAGCGAAGCCAGGGAGGCCGCGGCCACGGGCGCGGGGCCCTCGCGGTCCAGGCCGGTTTCCCAGGGACCGACATAGTCCGGGCCGTCCAGGATGTCGACCACGGTGGCGATCTTGTCCTGGATCACCTCGTCGGGGGACTTGTCGTTCACGGCCATCTCGTAGCCGTACTCGCAGACGGAAAGCGCGGTCCCGGCATACTGCACCGGGCCGCCGAGAACATAGCCGCCCACACTCACGGCGGCGCCGACGACCATGCAGCCGGACAGCGCCGGAAGGCAGGCCAAAAGAAGGAGGGCCACGAGACGTTTCATCGGTCTCTCCATCTAAAGAAACTCGCTAGCCTGTTTCGACCTTTTTGTAAAGAAGGCCGGTCGGCCATGGACGACGATTTCCCGTCACCCTTTCGGGAGGCATGCAAATTTCGGCCCCTTCGGCGCGTTACGGAAAAGCAGGGGAAAGGCTCTTGCCTCTTCCGCCTTTCCATAATCCGGCGAAGCCGGGCCGAAGCCCCCCCCTTCATCTATGCTTGATTCGCGGGCGCCAGGATGGCGCCGAGCACGGCGTCGAACTCCTCCAGGCTCACGGGCTTGGCGATGTAGCCGTTCATCCCGGCGGCCAGGAAGCGTTCGCGGTCGCCCTTCATGGCGTGGGCGGTCATGGCCACGATGGGAATGTCGCGGGCCTTGGGGGCCTCGCCCTCGCGGATGCGGCGGGTGGCCTCCAGGCCGCTCATCTCGGGCATCTGGATGTCCATGAGCACGCAGTCGTAGGTTCCGTGCGCCAGGAGGTCCAGGACCTGACGCCCGTTCTCGGCCAGGGTCACGGAGTGCCCGGCCTCCTCCAGGAAGCTCATGGCCGCGAGCTGGTTGATCTTGTTGTCCTCGGCCAGGAGGATGCGCAGGCCCTGGGGCTTGCCCAGGGGGGAGCCGGAGCGGGCCGGGGGCGCGGGCGGCGCGTCGCCCTCGACGGCGGCGTGGGCCAGGATGTGCAGGATGACCTTGGTGCCCCGGCCGGGCTCGGACTCGATGCGCACCTCGCCGTCCATGAGCCCCACGAGGCGCTTGACGATGCCCAGGCCCAGGCCCGTGCCCTGGTACTTGCGCGAGAAGGAGCCGTCGGCCTGGGTGAAGGAGTCGAAAATCTTCTCCAGCATGTGGACCGGGATGCCCACGCCGGTGTCCGCGACCTCGAAGTCCAGGCGCACGCGGCCCTCGGGCTCGAGGCCCGGCTTGCGGGCGGCCAGGACATGCACGAATCCGGCCTCGGTGAACTTGATGGCGTTGCCCACGAGGTTGAAGAGCACCTGGCGCAGACGGCCCGGGTCGCCCGCGGCCTCCCGCGGGATGTCGCCCTCGGCGGTCCAGGTCAGGGTCAGGCCCTTCTCCAGGGCCTGGGGCCGGAAGATGTCCAGCACGGAGTCCAGCAGCTCGGGCAGGTTGAAGCGTTCGTGGGCGATCTCCACCTTGCCCGCCTCGATCTTGGAGAGGTCGAGGATGTCGCTGATGACCGACAGGAGGTTCTGGCCGGAGTTGAGGGCGGTGTCCACGTACTTGCGCTGCTTGCCGTCCAGGGGCGTGCGCTGGAGGAGCTGGAGCATGCCCATGACGCCGTTGAGCGGGGTGCGGATCTCGTGGCTCATGTTGGCCAGGAACTCGCCCTTGGCCATGCTGGCGGCCTCGGCCTCCTCCTTGGCCCGGATGAGGGCCATCTCCAGCCGCTTGCGCTCGGTGATGTCCACCACCGCGCCGATGACCTTCAACGGGCGGCCGTCGGCGTCGCGCACGCAGGTGCCGCGCACCTCGACCCAACGGTAGTCGCCGTCGCGGTGGGTGAGCTGGGTCTCCACCTCGAACTCGGCCCGGCCGCTCCTGATGAAGCGCTCGAAGTGCTCGCGCGCTCCCTCGCGATCCGCGGCGCGCATGAGTTCCGCGATGCGGCCCAGGTCGTCGGGCACCTCCTCGGGCTCGTAGCCGAGCATCTCCTTGAACACCGGGTCCACGTAGGTCTGGTCCAGGACGAAATCGCGCTCCCAAACGCCGACCTTGCCCGCCCGGGCGGCCAGGGCGAAGCGCTGGCGGTTGCGCAGCAGGGCGGCCTCGGTCTTGCGGCGGTCCTCCACCTCCTGGCGCATGTCGCGCTCGCGGGCCTCCACGGTGAGCAGGTCGCGGCGCTGGCGTCCGGCGCGCAGGCCGAAGAGCGTGGCCAGGATGAGGGCCGCGGCCACCACGGCCAGCCCCATGATCAGGCCCAGGCCGAACCACTCGGGCAGGGGGTGCCCCTGGTCGCGGTTCAGCCAGCGCTCCAGGGAGGCGTGCAGCACCGAGCCCCGGTCCAGGACCAGACGGTCCATCTGGCGGTCGAAGCCCTTGATGATCCAGGCGTTCCGGCCCTTGAGCACGGCCGCGGCCTCGAAGGTGGGCATGAAGGTGATCGAGGCGGCCGCCACGCCGTAGCCCGGGGCCGCATACTCGCCGTAGAGGCGGCAGACCACCCCGGCTCCGGCCTCGCCCCGGGCCACGGCCTCCAGCACCAGGGATTGGGTGTTCACCCAGTGGGGGGTCACGGAGAGCCCGTATTCCTCGATGAGCTCCAGGAATCCCTGGGCGATGCGCGAACCGCGCGTCAGGGCCACGGTGCGCCCGGCCAGACCCATGAGACTCGCGGGCTTTTCACCGGGGCGGGTGTAGACCGCGCCCCAGGTGCGCAGGTACTTGCGGCGGCTGAAGTCGAGAAATTCCGCCCGCTCCCCGGTCTGGGCGATGAAGGGCAGGACGTCCACGCGCTCCTGGCGCATGAGGCCGACGCACTCCTGGCCGGAGCAGGGCACCCACTCCAGCTCCCAGCCCTCGGCCCGGGCCACCTCGCTCAGCACGTCCACGGCCAGACCCCGGGGCAGGCCCCTCTCGTCCAGGAAGGCCCCGGGCGGCAGGCCGGAAAGGGCCGCGCGCACCAGCGGGCGGCGCTCGGCGCGGGCCGGGGGCGCGCCCAGGATCAGGACGGCCGCCAGCATGGCGAGCAGGAGCGGAAGCCGCGCCCGGAACGGGTACAGGGCGGATTTCATACCATTTTCATACACCGGGCAAGTCCGCCTGTAAACGCGGCGCGTCTCGTTCCGACGCCTTTTTTCACCCCGGCGGGAAGCCCTTGGCCCGGGCCACGCGGTCGGCGGCCGCGCGGATCTCGGCCGCCTCGCGCAGTTCGGCCAGGCAGTCCTCGCTCGGCTCAAACCCCGGGCACGACCCGGCCGAGGTCCAGGACGGCGGCCGCACCGCCACCCCCGGCCAGCCCGCCGCGCGCAACGCCTCCGAGGCGGCCTCGCAGCAGCCTCCGGCGAGGTTGCGGCAATCCCCGCAACGTCCCCCGCTGTCCCGGCGAGCCATCCCGGCTGAGGTCAATCGGCTGTTCATGCATGAATATTTAGTCAGATGACAACCGCTCGTCAACGTCTTTGTCTCCCTCGACCGGCGGCCGCCCGCCTCCGGGTTCCGCCCCGACCCCATCCCGGCCCACGGCGTCGGACAATCGGAAGCCCAGCCGCCGCAGGTCTCCGGCGGTGGGCAGGCTCCCGTCCCCGCGGGGCATCAGGATCATGCAACGCACCATGTTCTTCCTCCAGGGCCGGGCGACGTATCGTCCTTCTTCGCCCGCGCCACAGTCGGAAACCTATAGTGCATCGCCAATGCGGAAGTCCAGTATAATCTATATTTTTACAATAGAATAGCCTATTTGAGTTCCAAAAGCGCATTCAATAGCCTGATGTATTTTTTCTTTTGCATTGCGTTTCGTCTGTTGTGTTGTGGACGGGAGCCTATCCGATCGGAAAAGCTCCAGAAGAATGCCGCGCCGCAAGCGCGCGACGCACGGTCGCCGGAAACGGGGCGCGTCCCCCGGCAAGCCGGTGCGGGGAATCAGCGGTGGCAGCGGCCGCATTCCAGCGGCCCGTGCGGCAGGTAGTTGGCCTTGAAGCGGGCGTGGCAGCCCAGGCAGCTGCGCGGCGAATCCGGCAGATGGAAGGCCCGGTGCAGGGATCGGGGCGGTTCGTCTTCGCGGGTGATCAGGGAATGGCAGGCCGCCTCGGCGGAGCAGCTCGCGGGCTCCTTGTGGTGGCAGCTCCGGCAGGCGGTGCGGCCGCCGTGAATGTGGCGGGCGTGGGAGAAGAAGACCGGCGGCCGGGTGCGCTGGGCGGGCCAGGTCAGGTGGCCGTCCTTGGGCATGTTCGCCGGGGACCAGAAGCCCTCCGCGCCGTGGCTGTAATTCTCCGGAGCCGCCTGCCGGGTGTCGCCCATGCGGGGCGCGGGCGCGCCGTGGCCGCTCGCCCCGGCCGGAGGGACGAAGGCCGGATGCGCCGCCAGGGCGAGCACGAGGATCAGGACCGCCGCGGCCGGGGCGGGTGACGGACGCCCCCGCTCATGACGTCCCGGGATGGGCTCACGCATGGCTCCATATATAATGGAAAGAGCCGCCGAGGCCAAGCCCGAACCCGGCCAAGGAGCGACCTGCACCGCTTCCTGTTTGCAATCAGTGTCGGAAAATCGATTGCAATTCGTTGCATATTTTTTTATCAAGCCATTATCAGTACAGATTCTTTTATTTGCAAAAAAGGTGCGGAATCATGCGCGGAAAATCCCTGGTGCTCAGCGCGGAAACCCTCCAGTTCTCGCGCCGCTACGACCGCGTGCGGGTCCAGCCCGTTCTGGCCCGGGTCCAGACCCTGGCCGGGCTCCTGGCCGAACTCCCCGTTCTTCCCGAAACCGCCGAAGCCCTCGACGCCGACCTCCGCCTGCGCTCCATCCTCGGCTCGGCAGCCCTCTCCGGCAACGCCCTGCCCCCGGAGCAGGCCGCCCTCGTCCTCGACGCCCCCGAGCCCCCCGCCGACCCCGCCGCCCGCGAAGTCCACAACCTCGCCCGGGTGCTGCGGCCCCTCACCCGGCCCCGCCGCGAGTTCGGCGTCCTGGAGGTGGCCGAGGCCCATCTGCGCAAGCTCCACGCCGGCATCACCGAGGGCCTGCCCTACCCCGCATCCGAGCCCGGCGCGTACCGCACCCGCTCCATCGAGGTGGGCGACGAATCCCAGGGCGGCGCCTACGTCCCTCCCCGCCAGGTCCAGGACATCCGCCGCCTCATGGAACGCTTCACCGCCTGGATCAACTCCGAACCCTTGCGCCACGAGCCGCCCCTGCTCCGCGCCGCCATCTGCTCCTTCCACCTGGCCTGCATCCACCCCTTCGACACCGGCAACCACCGCGCCTGCCGCGCCCTGCACGCCCTGATCCTCTCCGCCGCCGGGCTGCGCCGCATCTCCTGGCTCCCGGCCATCCACGAGCACCGCGCCCCCCTGGAGTCCTTCCGCGCCTTCCTCGACTCCCTGCGCCACGAGATGGACCTCACCGCCTACCTCGAGCAGCACCTCCAGGGCCTCCTGGACCAGCTCACCGAAATCAAGACCCGCCTCATCGCCCCCCTGGCCCGCCTCACCGCCGAGCACCACCTCCAGGCCCTCCTCGACCAGCGCCGCGTCACCCCCCGCCAGCTCGACCTCCTCCACCTCCTCCAGGAGCACGGCCGCCCCCTCACCCTCCAGCAGATCCTCGCCACCCGCCCCTTCGGCATCCTCTACCGCGGCCGCTCCTCCCACTCCGCCCGCCGCGACCTCCTCAACCTCGCCCGACTCGGCCTCATCCATCGCTCCGGCCACGCCTTCTCCCCCTTCGGGGGTTCATAGAAAGGCCAAGGGGGACGGGAGAAGACGAAATCGGGGGCTCCCCGCCCCCCGGCTTCGCCGCCGCCTTCGGCGGTTTACAGAAAACAAAAGAGGCTCCCGTCTCTCCGCCTTTCTATGAACCGGCGACACCGGCCCCGGAGATGAGGGTGATCGCGGTGCGGGCCATCTGGTCCAGGTCCGGCTTGGCCACCTGGGCGTCGGCCCCCACGCTCTCGCCCTTGTGGCGCAGCTCGTCGGTGATGATGGAGGAGTAGAGGATCACGGGCAGGGTCTTGAGCACGGGGTCGTTCTTCACGGACTTGGTCAGGGTGAACCCGTCCATGAGCGGCATCTCGATGTCCGAGATGAGCACGTCCAGAAAATCGGTGACGGGCTTGCCGGAGTCGTGGGCCGCGTTCTTGACCTCCTGGAGCTTGTCCATGGCCTCGGAACCGTTGTTGGCCATGAGGACTTCGAATCCGGCGGCCTCCAGGTTGTTCTGGAGCATGGTCCGGATGGTGGCGGAGTCGTCGGCCACCAGGGCGCTGTAGCGCGCCTCGGCGTGGGCCGAGGTGCTCCAGGCCCGGGTCGAGCAGGCCGGGTCCAGGTCGGCCAGGATGTATTCCAGGTCCAGGAGCTGGATGAAACGGCCCTCGCGTTCCACCAGGCCCACGATGCTGGCCGTGTCCACGCGGCCCAGGGCCTTGGACGGCGGGATGACCTCGGGCCAGCCCACGCGGTGGATCTCGGTGACGCCGGAGACGAGGAAGCCGGTGACGGCCTGGCTGAACTCCGTGACGATGACCACCTCCTGGTCGTGGGCGGCCTTGTCCAGGCCGAGCCAGACGGCCAGGTCGATGACCGGCAGGATGTGGTCCCGCAAGGGAATGACGCCCAGGAAGGAGGCATGGGTGGCCGATTCCGGGTGCGTGAGCCGGGGGCTCTCGATGACCTGCATGACCTTGGCCACGTTGACCCCGAAGTGACAGGGCACGGGCCCGGCCGGGGTCTGCTCGTCGATGTGGAACTCCAGGATTTCCAGTTCGTTGGTGCCGGTCTCCAGGAGGATTTCCGTCTTCTTGGCCATCTCCGCCTCCGCGCGGTTCAAGGGAGCGCTTTCGGAGCATAGCGCGGCGAGGCGGGCGGGGGAAGGAATCGCGGGAAAAAATAACGTTCAGAACACGGGCAGGCGGCTGGACACGAGTTCGCGCAGATCGGGACGGCGCAGGGGCTTGACCAGAATCCCGTCGAAACCCGCCTGGGCGCACTGCCGGGCGTGCCCCTCGTCCTCGTGGGCCGTGAGGGCCAGGATGGGGGTGTGGTGGCGCTGCTCGGCGGCCTCCAGGGCGCGCATGGCCCGGGCCGCGTCCAGGCCGTTCATCCCGGGCATCTCCAGGTCCAGGAGAACCAGGACGTAGGCGTTGACCCGGAACAGTTCCAGGGCCTGGGCCCCGTCGACGGCCTCGTCCACCTCGCAGGGCAGTCCCTTGAGAAAAAGCAGGGCGATGGCCCGCTGGGCCTCGGCGTCGTCCACGAGAAGAAGGCGTTCCATTTTCGTGTGATAGCACCGGTCGGGCGCACCCGCAAGCCGGGATGGACCAAAAAGCGGTTCCGGCCTATCGTGCCGCGCATGAGCATCGACCTGCACACCCACTCCACGGCCTCGGACGGCACGGATTCGCCCGCCGAGATGGTGCGCAAGGCCCTGGCCGCCGGACTTTCCGCCCTGGGCCTCACGGACCACGACACCGTGGGCGGCCTGGACGAGCTGCGCCGGGCCGGGGCCGAGGCCGGGCTGCGCGTGGTCCCCGGGGTGGAGCTGTCGGCCTCCGCGCCGCCGGGTTCCGGGCCGCTGCACCTGGTGGGGCTCTGGCTGCCCGAACGGCCGGAGAACCTGCTCCGGCTGCTCCGATGGGTTCTGGACGCCCGCGAGGACCGCAACCGCGAGGTGGCCGACAAGCTGGCCGCCCTGGGCACGGGCGTGACCTATGACGAGGTCCGGGAGCTGGCCGGGGGCGTGGTGGGCCGTCCGCACTTCGCCCAGGCGCTTCTGAGGCGCAGGGCCGTGACCTCGCTGGAAGAGGCCTTCCGCCGCTACCTGGGGCGCTGGGGCAAGGCCTACGCGCCCAAGGCCAAGCTCACCCCGGCCCAGGCCTTGGAGGCCTTGCGCGCCGACGGGGCCACCCCGGTGCTGGCCCATCCCGGCCTGCTGGGCCTGTCCCCGGCCGAGCTGGAGCCGGTGGTCCGCCATTTGCGCGACCTGGGCCTGGAGGCCATCGAGGTCCACTATCCCGAGCATTCCCCGCGCCAGATGGACCAGTACGCGGCCCTGGCCGGGCGGCTGGGGCTTCTGCCCTCGGGCGGCAGCGACTACCACGGCGCGGTCAAGCCCGGCCTGCTCCTGGGCCGGGGCAAGGGCTCCCTCTGCGTGCCGGATTCCGTGCTCGACCGCCTGCGCGAACACCGGGCGAAACAGGGCCTGTGGACCTGATCGCCTGTGGCGAAAAAGTCTGGATTTTTTCTAGTACTTGAAATCACTCAGATTGAAAAAATATCGTGCGGCCCGCATTGACTGGGGGCCGATGATGCTTATTTTGTGTCTAACCGGGAGGACGGACCTCCCGAGGTCATAGGACGAACCCCAGCGGAGGGTGGAGAGGAATAAACGCCGAGTGGTTTACCGACAGAATGGCGGATCGAGCCGCCCCGAGCCCTGAAAGAGCGCAGTGAGCCGAAAAAATCCCCCTGGGTCCAGAGAGAAAAGGGGAATGCCGGAAAGACACCGGAATCGGCTCACAACCTTTTGTTTTTCCTCCCCCTTCACCAAATCGCCACACGAACCGTCCCGAATCCCTCCGCATTCCCTGGACCACCCGCTTCTCCGCCTCCAACCCCGCGCCGCCGTTGACGATAAAAAACATGGACAGCCGTTGCGCGTCAGCGTAACAGTCGAATCAACGGCAAAGTCCCTGGAAGGCCGTTCGGCCATGAACCGAAACGGAGGGAGGGGCGAAATAGAAGCAGAGGCTTTTCACCATATGGCGGATAGAGCCGCCCCCGCCACGACAGAGCGCGTGCGCCATGAATGAATTCCCCAGGCCATCGAGCCGGGAACCGACCGGACCTCCGGCATGGCGCACTTTTCATCATCCACCCCCCTGGGGAAAATCGCGAATTTTCTTGACTGATATTTTCCGACCGCATATGGGTCAGCTTTCTGCCGGATTCCGGTTGTCTCCGCTTGGCACGGAGCCGAGTGGGCCGGAAGGCAAATTTTGTTCTCTTTTTTAAGGAGTTTGGGGTTTATGAAGTCTATTTACGTCGGGAACCTTCCCTTCAGCGCCACCGAGGACCAGACCCGCGACCTGTTCGCCCGTTACGGCGAAGTGTCTTCCGTCAAATTCATCATGGATCGCGAGACCGGCCGTTTCCGCGGCTTCGGTTTCGTGGAGATGGAGGACAACGCGGCTGACGAGGCCATCCGCAGCCTGAACGGCGCCGATTTCGGCGGCCGCACCCTCAAGGTCAATGAGGCCAAGCCCCGCGAGGAGCGTCGCCCCCGCTGGTAGTTGGAAGTTCCGACTTTCCAGTTGACCACCCGCCGCCCGGCCCTCACGCCGGGCGGCTTTTTTTCGCCCCCCTTCGGGGGTTTTCGGCCCCCTTCGGGGGTTTTCAGAAAGGCGGAGCCCCGAGCGTCTCCCGGCCTTTCCTTGAACCGGCGAAGCCGGTAGAAGAGGCCATGCGCCGCTCCGTTCCCTTGTTGTTGGTCGCGCTCCTGTTGTTGTCCGGCTGCGCTCCGGGCCGCCGGGCTCCAGCGGCCCTGGAGAACCGGGCGGACTGGCGGGAGCTGTCCGTTGACCGGCCCCTGCCCGCGCGGGCCTGGCTGCGCGGCCGGGCGGACGTGCTTTGGATCTACGTCGAGGGCGACGGCAACGCCTATTCCATGCGGACCCGGCCGTCCCTGGACCCCACGCCGCACGCGCCCGCGGCCCTGATCCTGGCCCTGAAGGACGACTCCCCGGCCGTGGCCTACGCCGGGCGGCCCTGCCAGTACGGCCCCGACGAGCCCTGCGTCGCCGCGGACTGGACCACGGGCCGGTTCTCGGAACGGGTGCTGGCCGCCGAGAACGGACTGGTGGACCGGCTCAAGACGGCGGCCGGGGCCCGGAAGGTGGTGCTGGTGGGCTTTTCCGGCGGCGGGGCCGTGGCGGCGCTGCTGGCCGCGCGGCGATCGGACGTGGCCGGGCTGGTCACGGTCTGCGGCGTCCTGGACCACGAACTCTGGACCCGGCTGCACGGCGTGACCCCCCTCTCGGGCTCATTGAACCCGGCGGACGCGGCTCCGCGCCTTGGCGGCGTGCCCCAGGTCCACTTCTCCGGCGGCGAGGACCGGATCGCGCCGCCGGAACTGGCGGCCTCCTTCGCCCGCCGTCTCCCTCCCGGCGCGCCGTGCACCCTGATCACGGTCCCGGGGCTCGCCCACGATCCCCACGGTTGCCCCCCCATTCGGGGGTTCTCGGAAAGGCTGAACGACGAGCTCCTCCCGGCCTTTCCATGATCCCCCTTTTCAGGAAGGCGGAAAGGCGAGAGCCTCTCGGCCTTTCTCTAGACCGCCGAAGGCGGCTGGCATTTGGGGCAGTAGGTGGTGCTTCGGCCGCCGACCTTGGCTCCGCGCAGGGTGGCGCCGCAGACGCGGCAAGGCTCGCCCGCGCGGCCGTAGACGTTGAAGTGGTTCTGGAAGGCCCCGGCGTTGCCGCCCGCGTCGCGGTAGTCGCGGATGGAGGAGCCGTTCTCGCGGATGGCCTGGGTGAGGACTTGTTGGAGTTCCTTGTGGAGACGACGCAGCCGGGGGGCCGAGAGGGCCGAGGTCTTGTCCTGGGGCCGGATTCCGGCGCGGAACAGGGACTCGTCGGCGTAGATGTTGCCCACCCCGGCCAGGGTCGTCTGGTCCAGGAGCGCGGCCTTGACGGCGCGTGAGCCCGCGCCCAGGCGCTCGACGAAGAGCTTCGGGGACATGTCCAGGGGTTCCGGGCCGAGGGAGGCGTAGAACGGCCAGGAGGTCAGCTCCTCGGGCGCGAAGGCTTGGCAGGAGCCGAAGCGGCGGATGTCGGTGAAGACGAAGAACCCGCCGTCGTCGAGGTTGAAGCGGATGCGGGCGAAACGGCGCACCTCGTCGGTGTCCAGGTCCGCCGTGACGCCGCCGGTCATGCGCAGATGCACGGCCAGCACGAGGTCGGACTCCAGGTCCAGGAGCAGGAGCTTGGCCCTGCGGCGCACGGCCAGGACGCGGCGTCCGGCCAGCCGCCTGGCGAAGGGTTTGGGCCCCTGGGGCGCGCTGATGGCGTCGAGCACGTCCACGGAGCGGATGCGGCGGCCCCGCAGGGCGGGGTCCAATCCCCGGGCGATGGTCTCCACCTCGGGCAGTTCGGGCATGATTTTTGGTCCTTGTTGGGCTAGGGTGCCTGAGGCGTAAGGATAAGCAGACTTGGAGAGTTGTCCATGACCATTCGGTTCACGAGCGCGGCCCTGGACGAGATCGGATTCCTGCTGCCCGCCTCCGGCGCGGAACGGCTGCGCATCTCCCTCACGGCGGGCTGAGGCGGGGCCAGGCGACGCCTGGCGGCGACCCTGGACGGGCCGCGAGAAGGTGACGACCTGCTGGAGGTCCAGGGCGTTCCCCTGGCCGTGGAACGGGGCCTGTCGGCCGCGCTGCGCGGCGACCTGGAGATCGACCGGGGGCCCGAAGGCCTCGCCGTGCGCGGCGACCTGCCGCCGTTCGTGGCCGAGTTCGGCCTGCCCACGTCCTGACCCCCTTCGGCGCTCTGCGCAAGAGTTGAATCCCTGGTGGCTCCTCGCCCCCAGCCCCCCCCGACTTCGCCGCCGCCTTCGGCGGTCTCCAGAACAGCCAAGAGACTCCCGCCTCTCCGCGTTTCTGAAATGGGGCGAAGCCCCCCCCGACAGGCGGACGCGAGATGTGTTTTCACGAACCAGGCAGGGGCAAGTCAGGCCCGGCCCGACGCGCCGACACGACATGCATGGCCGGGAATTGACCGGGAACCGGGAGTCGGCGGGCCCCTTGCCTTGGCGTGAAAACATACGAGTGGACGCCCCCCATTTTCGCGGAGCGCCCCCCTTCGGGGGGCTTCAGAACAGCCAAGAGGCTCCCGGCTCTCCGCGTTTCCATGATCCTGCGAAGCCGGGGGGGCGTTGCCGACTTATTGTTGCAAACTATTTGTAACAAGAGTATTGCAATGACGAAAGCGCGGGAGGAACCAGCATGTCCAACCCCTTCACGCTCAAGACCCTGGGCCCGGACCAGCCGTTCTGCGACCGGGAAAAGGATCTGGCCGACCTGACCGCCTACGCCGAGGCGGGCCAGAACGTGGTGCTCTACTCGCCCCGCCGCTACGGCAAGACCTCGCTCTGCCGCCGCCTCCAGGCCGGACTGGCGGGTCGGGGATTCCTGACCGTCTTCTGCGACTGCTACGCGGTCACGTCCGTGGACGACCTGGCCGACCGGCTCGCCCGACAAGTCCTCGAAGCCCTGCACTCCCGGGAATCCCTGCTGGACAAAGGCCGCCGCTGGATCGGCGTGTTCCGGTCCTTCCGGCCGGTGTTCACCCCGACCCCCGAAGGCGGAGTGAGCCTGTCCGTGGAACGCGCCTCCCGCCGGGATTCCGGGCTCGACGTGCTCGCGCGGGTTCTGGAGGACCTGGACGCCTTCCTGACCCGTGGGGAAACCCCGGTTCATGTGACGCTCGACGAATTCCAGGAGATTTCGGAACTGGGCGACGGCCGCGTGGAGGCGCTGCTGCGCACGCACATCCAGGGCCAGCGCGCCGCCTATTGTTTCGTGGGCAGCCGCCGCTCCGTGCTGCTCGGCATGTTCACCACCCGGAAGCGCCCGTTCTACCAGAGCGCCTTGCTCCACGCCCTGCCGCCCCTGCCGCGCGCGGACCTGGTCGCCTTCCTGCGCGCCCGCTGCGCGGCCGGAGGCAAGGACTGCCCGGAGGCCGTGGCCGAAACCCTGGCCGACCTCTCCGCCGGTTATTCCTGGTACGCCCAGGCCCTGGGCTTCCACGCCTTCGCCCTGGCCGGGCCGCGCCTGGCCCCGGAACACGCCACGACGGCGCGGGAGATGGTCCAGGACCAGGAGCGCTTCGGCCACGAGGCCCAGGTGCGCGACCTACCCGCCCCGCAAATTCAGCTTCTGCGCGCCCTGGCCGCCGATCCCACCTCCGCCCCGCTGGCGGCGGACTACCTGGCCCGCTGGGCCCTGGGCGCATCCACGGCCGCCTACTCGCGCAAGCAACTGGTCAGCCGCGACCTGATCGAGAAGGACGACGCGGGCCTCTGGCGCGTGGTGGACCCGTTCTTCGCCGAATGGCTGCGCCGCCTCTAGCCTGCCGCCTTCGCCGCCCCCCTTCGGGGGGCTTCAGAACAGCCAAGAGGCTCCTCTCTTCCCGCCTTTCCGTAAATGGGGCCGAAGGCCCCCCGCCTTCGGCGGTCTCCAGAACAGCCAAGAGACTCCCGCCTCTCCGCGTTTCTGAAATGGGGCGAAGCCCCCCCCGACAGGCGGACGCGAGATGTGTTTTCACGAACCAGGCAGGGGCAAGTCAGGCCCGGCCCGACGCGCCGACACGACATGCAGAGCCGGGAATTGACCGGGAACCGGGAGTCGGCGGGCCCCTTGCCTTGGCGTGAAAACATACGAGTGGACGCCCCCCGCCTTCGCCGCCGCCTTCGGCGGTTTACAGAAAACCAAAGAGGCTCTCGGCTCTCCGCGTTTCCGTGCCCCAGCGGGGGGATAAAGAAAGTCTCGATTTTTTGTAGGCAATCGTCGGAAAATAGGCTAGCTGCGGAATCAGGGGGTTGGGCGCGCCCGCCTCCAGGAATCCGCATGACCCAGTCCGCCGACCGCCAGATCGCCAAAAACGCCTCGGTGGTGGCCGCCGCCACCCTGCTCTCGCGCATCCTCGGCTTCATCCGCGACGCCGTGGTGGCCGCCACGCTCGGCGCGGGCCTCGGCGCGGACGCCTTCTTCGTGGCCTTCCGCGTGCCAAACGTCCTGCGCCGCCTGTTCGCCGAAGGCTCCATGACCATGTCCTTCATCCCGGTGTTCCAGCGCCGCAAGGCCGAACTGGGCCAGGAGACGGCCTTCGTCATGGCCCGCTCGACCCTGCTCTGGCTCGTGGCCGTGGTCGGCGCGGTGGTGGTCCTGGGCGAGGTCTTCGCCGGACCGCTGACGCGGATCATCGCTCCGGGCTTCGGGAACAATCCCGGACAGTTGGAAATGGCCACCAGCCTGCTGCGGATCTGCTTCCCATACATCCTGCTCATCTCCGGCGTGGGCCTGTGCATGGGCGTGCTGAACAGCCTGGGCCACTTCACGGCCCCGGCGCTCTCGCCCGTGGTGCTCAACATCGCGCTCATCGCGGCCGCGCTCCTCGGCTGGCGGCTCGGGCTGGACGTGGCCCATTGCCTGGCCTGGGGCGTGCTGGCGGGCGGCGCGCTGCAATGGCTTTCGCAACTGCCCGCCCTGCGCGCCCGGGGTTTCACCTGGCGCGGCGAACGCTCCTGGCGCGACCCGGGGGTCAAGCGCATGGGACGGCTCATGCTCCCCACGGTGGTGGGCGCGGCGGTCTACCAGCTGAACATCCTGCTCGGCACGCTCCTGGCCTCGTTCCTGCCCGTGGGCAGCATCTCGTATCTCTACTACGCCGACCGGCTGGTGGAGTTCCCCCTGGGCGTGTTCGGGCTGGCCGTGTCCACGGCGGCCCTGCCGAGCCTTTCGGCCCTGGCCGCCACGGGCAAGGACCGGGAATTCGGCTCCGTGCTCTCCTCCACCATGCGCCTGACCCTGTTCATCAGCCTGCCCGCCATGGCCGGGCTCATCGCCCTGGCCGAGCCCATCGTGGGCCTGCTCTTCGGGCGCGGGCGCTTCGATCCCCAGGACGTGGCCGCCACGTCCATGGCCCTGCGGGCCTTCGCCCTGGGCCTGCCCTTCGCGGCCCTGGCCCGGCCCCTGGCCTCGGCCTTCTACGCCCGGGAAAACACGCGCACGCCGGTGCTCGTGGCGGCGGTCTGCATGGTGGTCAACGTGGGCCTGGGCGCGCTGCTCATGCGGTTTCTGGCCCACGTGGGGCTGGCCCTGGCCGTGTCCGCGTCCTCGGCCGTGAACTTCGCGGCCCTGGCCTGGATCATGCGCGGCCACGTCGGGAAGCTCCTGCCCTGGCCCACCCTGGCCCGGATGCTCGGGCTCTCGGCCCTGGTCTTCCTGGGAGCCCTGGCCACGGCGGGCGCGCCCGTCTGGGTCTGGCTCGGGGCCATCCCGTTCTGGATCGCGCTCTACGTGCTCGGCGGGCGGCTGCTGGGCATGGACGAGGCCCGGCTGTTCACCGGAATGCTCCGCTCCCGGCTCCCGCGCCGCGCGGGCGGGGCGTGATGATCGTTCGCCGGATCAGGCCCGAAAACAGGCCCCATTCCGGCGGCGGAAAAAGAAAAATCAGCGATCACGCAATGTTGGGGCACCGGCATGGATGACTGTATCCGCATGCAGCGATCCGCCTTCCCGCGCGGACTGTCGCAAAGCAATACAGGCCATAGGTTTTCAGTCGATTCCCTGCTCCTGGCCTCCTTTGCGCGAATCCGCCGCAAGGACCGCCGGGGACTCGATCTGGGCACCGGCTGCGGGGTGGTGGGGCTGGCCCTGCTCCTCCTGCACCCGGACCAGAATCTGCGGATCACGGCCTGGATATCGACCCGGAAATGGCGCGCCACGCATCGATCAATGCGGAACGTCTCGGACTCCAACAGCACTTCAACATACTGAACGAAGACGTATCGTCATACAGAACGTCAAACAAAACGCCCTATGACTTCGTATCGTGCAACCCGCCCTGGCGCGATCCCGCAAGCGGGCGGCTGAGCCCCGGGCCGGACAAGGCCCGCGCCCGGGCCGAACTGGACGCCGGGCTGGACGCCTTCGCCTCGGCCGCGTCCCGGGCCCTGGGTGCGCGGGGCCGTTTCTTCCTGCTCCACACCCCGGCCCGCCTGGAGGCCGTGCTGGCCTCCTGCCGGGCCCACGATCTGGCCCCCAAGCGGCTGCGCCTCGTCCACGGCCACGCCGAGGCCCCGGCCCGGGCGCTTCTCCTGGAGGCCGTGCGCAATGGCGCGCCGGGGCTCACCGTGGAGCCGCCGCTCCTGCTCTACCGGGGCCCGGAGCCGAACGCCCCGCACACGGAGGCGGCCCTTGCCTTTTGCCCGTTTCTGGGGTGCAATCGGGCGGCAATGAAGGAGTGACCCCATGCGACGCGCCCACCTCGCCCGGCTGGCCCCCTGCGGTCTGAACTGCGGCGGCTGCCTGGCCTTTTCCGGCGGCCCCGTGCAGGAGGCGGCCCAGTCCCTGATCCGCGCCCTGGGCCCCGATTTCGCGCCCTACGCCGAGCGCTTCACGGCCATGAACCCGGTCTTCGCCGACTACCCGGCCTTCGCCCGGCTCCTGGAGTTCCTGGGCCACGGCTCCTGCGGCGGCTGCCGCCAGTCCGGTTGCCTGTTCCAGGCCTGCGGGGTGCACGCCTGCATCCGTGACAAGGGCCTGGACTTCTGCTTCCAGTGCGACGACTTTCCCTGCGACGCCCACGGCCTGCCCCCGGCCCTGGCCGAACGTTGGCGGACCAACAACGAGCGCATGCGCGAGGAAGGCCCGGAGGCCTACTGGCTGCGCATCAAGGACAAGCCGAGATACCCGTAAGCCATGACCGACGTTCCCCAACTCTCCACAATGTCGCTGGAGGACATATCCACCCTGGCCGAGGACATCGACCTGGAGGTGAAGCTCGCCCGTGGCCGGGACGGCCGGGGCGAACTGCCGAACAGCTTCTTTGAAACCTACAGCGCCATGGCCAACACCGACGGCGGAACCGTTCTGCTCGGCGTCCGGGAACATCCCAGGGGCCGTTTTTCCGTGGAGGGACTTCAGGACGTTCCGCGCATCCTGAAAAAGCTTTGGGACGAACTGAACAACCGGGACAAGGTCAGCGCCAACCTGCTCAGCCACTCTCGAGTCCGCGAGGTGGACATGGACGGCCGGACGATCCTGCGCATCGACATCCCCCGCGCGGCCCGTTCGGCGCGGCCGGTGCATCTCGGCCGCGATCCGCTGCGGGGCACCTACCGCCGCATGCACGAGGGGGACTATCCGGCCGACCCGGAAACCGTGCGGCGCATGCTGGCCGAGCAGGTGGAGGACGCCCGCGACGCCCGGGTGCTCCAGGAATTCGGCCGGGACGACCTGGAGCCGTCCAGCCTGGCCTCCTACCGCAACCTGTTCGCCTCGGTGCGGCCGGACCACCCGTGGAACACGCTGGATTCAAAAGAATTCATGCGCATGATCGGAGCCTACGGCCGCGACAGGGAGAACGGCGCGGAGGGCCCGACGCTGGGAGGGCTGCTCATGTTCGGACGGCTTCCGAGCATCCTGGACCAGCTGCCCCACTATATTCTCGACTACCAGGAGCAGGATCCCGAGTCCGGAACGCGCTGGCTGGACCGCGTGACCACGGACGGCTCCTGGCCCGGCAACCTGTTCGAGTTTTACCGCTTGGTCATGCCCCGCCTGACGGCCGACCTGAAGGTTCCCTTCCGCCTCCAGGGCGACCGCCGCTCCGATGAGACCCCCGTTCACGAGGCGCTGCGCGAGGCGCTGGTGAATGCTCTGATCCACGCGGACTACACCGGCCGGGTCTCTGTTCTGGCGACCAAGCGGCCGGACGGTTTCGCCTTCAGAAATCCCGGAACCTCGCGAATCCCTCTGGAGTCGGCGGTCCGGGGCGGGGAAAGCGACTGCCGCAACCGGCGGCTCCAGAAAATGTTCCAACTGGCGGGCCTGGGTGAACAGGCCGGTTCCGGCATTCCGAAAATCTACCGCAACTGGCGCGGACAGCAGTGGTTCCCGCCCCGTTTCAGCGAACGGCTCGACCCCGACCAGACCGCGCTGGAACTGAACATGCGCAGTTTCATCCCGGCCGAAGCCCAGGCCCGCCTGCGCGAACGGTTCGGGGAACGGCTCGACGCCCTGGACGAAGCCGAACGGCTGGCCCTGGCCCTGGCGGCGGCGGAAGGAACGCTGACCCACGCCCGGCTCAAGGACGTGGCGGGCGCGCATCCGGCCGACGCCAGCAAGGCCCTGTCGCATCTGGTCCGCGAAGGTTTCCTGGACTCCTCCGGCGCGGGGCGGGGCGTGGTCTACAGCCTGCCTGAAGAGGACACGCCCGAGGCCAAGACGCTCCGGGAGCGCTATCTCGACAGCGTATCGACGACACCCCCCACCGGCGCCGACGACACCATGCATGGTGGCGAGAACTCCGTACACAGCGCGGAGAGCTCCGTACACAACGAGGAGAACTCCGTACACAACGAGGAGAGCTCCGTACACAACGAGGAGAACTCCGTACACACGAACCCGGACGCCGCGCACCTGCCCGACCCGCGAATCTATCCCCTGCTCCGCGCGGCGTCCTCGTCCGTCCGCGGACGCGCGCGCGCCCCACGCGCCGAGGTGGAGCGAACCATCCTGGAACTCTGCGCCGAACACTTCCTCTCGCTCCGCGACCTGGCCGACCTGATGGGTCGAACCCAGGAAACCCTGCGCATCCACTACCTCGGGAAGATGATCCGAGACGGACGGCTGGTCCAGCTCCACCCCTCCACCCCGAACCACCCGCGCCAATGCTATCGGGTCGCGCGCAGGGACGAAACGCCATGATCGCCCGCCTCGTCCTGGAAAACTTCATGGCCCACGCCCGCACCGAGCTGGAGCTGGGCCCGGGCGTCACGGCCCTCACCGGCCCCAACAACGTGGGCAAGTCCGCCGTGGTCGAGGCCCTGCGCTGTCTGGCCCAGAATCCCGCGCCGCGCCACGTCATCCGCCACGGGGCCAAGGAGGCCCGCGTGAGCGTCGAGTTGGACGACGGCACGCGCGTGGTCTGGATCAGGAAGAAGGCCGGCGCGGGCTACCAGCTCTGGCGGCCCGGAGCCGAGGCCCCCGAGGAGTTCTGGAAGCTCGGGCGCGGCGGCGTGCCCGATGAGATCCGCGAGGCCCTGCGCCTGGAGACCGTGGTCCTGGAGAATCGCGACGACGCCATCGACGTGCATCTCGGCGACCAGCGCCGCCCCATCTTTCTGCTCGACGAACCGCCCTCGACCGCGGCCGCCTTCTTCGCCGCCTCCAGCGAGAGCGCCCACCTCCTGGCCATGCAGGACTCGCTCAAGCGCCGGACCCAGGACGCCCGCCGCGACCAGGCCAAGGCCACCGCCCGCCTGTCGGCCGTCGAGGACGCCCTGGACCGCCTCTCCGGCCTGCCGGACCTCGATCTGGCCCTGGCCGAGGCCCGCGACAAGGAAGAACTGCTGCGCCGCTCCGGCGAGGGCATCCCGGCCCTGGAGGACTGGCTCTCCCGGCGCGCGGACCTGAAACGCGGGGCCGAGGCCGCCGCCCGCCGCGCCCGCGTCCTGGAGCCCCTGGCCGCCCCGCCCCCGCCCGCGCCCGTGGACCGTCTCGCCGCCCTCGGCCGCGACCTGCGCGCCGCCCGCGTCGCCCGCGAATCGGCCAAGGCCAAGGCCACCGCCCTGGCGACCCTTTCCGAACCCGCCGCCCCGGCCCCGACCGCGCGGCCCGCCGGGATTCTGGCCGAGCTGCGCGGCCTGCTCCGGCAGCGCGCGGCCGTACTGGCCCGAACCGCCGCCCTGGCCCCCCTGGCCGAAGCCCCGGCTTCGGTCTCCACGCTCCGCGTCGCGGAACTGGCCCAGGGCATCCGGGCCTTGAAGGCCAAGGAAAAGGCCCTCTCCGGCCGGTTCGCGACTCTGGCCGGGCTGCGTGAATCCCCAACCGTCCGCAAGGCCGACGCCCTGGCCGAGCTCCTGCGCCGCCTGTCCGAATCCCGGGCCGCCCAGGACGCGGCCCGCAAGGCCTCCGAGGATTGCGCCGCGCGGCTCGACGGCCTGCGCGCCGAGATCGCCGCCCGGCTCGACGCCGTCGGCGTCTGCCCCACCTGCGGCGCGGGCCTGGAGCTGCACCGCTTCATCCGGGAGGACGCATGAGCCTGCCCCGCGTCCGGGCCTCGGGCCTGCTCTTCGCCGCCGACCCCCACGTGGCCGACACGCCCCCGGGCCAGCGCCTGCCCGGCTACCGCGAGCAGGTTCTGGACAAGCTGGCTGCCTGGCTCGGCCTGGCCCGCGAGCTGGACGCCCTGCCCGTGCTCCTGGGCGACCTCTTCCACTGGCCGCGCGAGAACTCCAACGCCCTGCTGGTGGCGCTCATGCGCCTGTTCACGCCCCAGCGGCCCTTCGTCCTGGTGGGCAACCACGACAAGCACCTGGCCCGGCTCACCAGCGACGTGTCCCTCTCCGTGCTGGCCGAGGCCGGGGCCGTGCGGCTCCTGGACGAGCCCGGGCCCGCCTTCGTCCTGGAAACCCCCGGCGGCGAAGCCCTCATCGGCGCGAGTCCCGACGGCTCTCCCCTGCCCGCGCGCTTCGAGCGCGCCCCCGGCGATCCCGGAACCGTGGTCTGGCTCACGCACCACAACATCCGTTTCCCGGAGTTCGAGGCCCGGGCCCACGGCATCCACGAGCTGCCGGGCATCGACCTGGTGGTCAACGGCCACATCCACCGGCCCCAGCCCGACGTGCGCGCCGGGACCACGCTCTGGGTCAACCCCGGCAACACCACCCGGCTGACCTTCACCCGCCGTTCCCAGGAGCGTCGCCCGGCCGTGTTCTTCTGGGCCCCGGGCCGCGACGGCCTGGAGCGCCGCGAGCTGCCCTTCCTGCCCTTCGAGCAGGTCTTCCCGGACCAGGAGTTCCCTCCCGAGGAACAGGAGACCGAGGGCGAATCCCGCTTCATCCAGGGCCTGGAGCGTCTGGCCTGGCGGCGCACCGGCGAGGGCACCGGGCTGAAGCAGTTCCTGCAAGCCAACCTGAACCCCGAACTCCCGGAGAGCGCGCTCGTCTGGGAGCTGTACGAGGAGGTCGTGCATGGTTCCGAAGCAGAATGAGGACCAGGCCCTGGAGGCCGAGCTGGAGGCGTTGCGCCGCCGCTACGAAGGACTCAAGGAGCAGAAGGTCCGCCTGGAGCAGGACCAGGCCCATCTGGCCCGCCGCATCGCCGAGCTGGAGGAGGCCGCCCGCGCCGAGTTCGGCACCGCCGACCCGGCCGAGCTGGAACGCCTCCTGGAAGAACGCCGGGCCGAGAACCGGCGTCTGGTGGAGGACTACCGCAAGCATCTGCAAGGCATCCAGGACGGCCTCTCGGCCATTGAGGCCCAAGCCTCGCGGGACGAACGCCGGTGAACGATCCGCAAGCCTCCCCCATGCCCGACGCGCGCGCCCTGGAGCGCCGTCTGGACCGGCTCCAGGCCCGGGCCGAGTCCCTGGCCGCCGAGCACGGCCGCGTCCGCGCCGAGGAGGCCGCCCTCTCGGCCTTCCTGGACCTCGCGCCCCGCGCGGCCCGCGCCCTGGAGGATCTGGCCACGGCCCTGTTCGGCGAGCTGCTGGACGAGATCGAGGCCAACCTGACCTACGCCGTGCGCGAAATCCTGGGCCAGGACCGCACCGTCACCAGCCTGCGCGAGGTCAAGAACAACCGCCTCCAGGTCACCTTCCAGATCCACGCCGGGGACCAGCCCGAGAACCTGGAGGACATCCTCCACGGCCAGGGCGGCAGCGTCTGCAACATCCTCTCCGTGGGCCTGCGGCTCATCGCCCTGTCCCAGCTCGACCCAGCCCGGCACCGGCCCTTCCTGGTCCTCGACGAGCAGGACTGCTGGCTGCGGCCCGCCCTGGTGCCCCGCTTCATGAAGTGCATCGCCGAGATCGCCAAGCGCCTCAACCTCCAGGTCCTGGTCATCAGCCACCACCCCCTGGACCTGTTCGTCAACGCCTGCGACCGCGTCCTCACCCTGGTCCCCGACCGCCTCCTCGGCGCGGGCTTCGCCCGTTCGTAGAAAACCGAAGAAGCTCTCATCCCCTGTCTTTCTGAAGACCGGCTTCGCCGCCCCCTTCGGGGGTCTCCAGAACAGCCAAGAGACTCCCGCCTCCCCCGCCTTTCCGAAACGGGGCGAAGCCCCCCGGCTTCGCCGCCCCCTTCGGGGGTCTCCAGAACAGCCAAGAGACTCCCGCCTCTCCCGCCTTTCCGAAACGGGGCGAAGCCCCCCCGGCTTCGCCGCCCCCTTCGGGGGTCTCCAGAACAGCCAAGAGACTCCCGGCTCCCCGCCTTTCCGAAGCGGGGCGAAGCCCCCCCCGGCTTCGCCGGAGCATCTTGATATTTTCCCATTCGTCTCATTCTTCCGGTTGCCATCGCCTCTCGTTGTGATAAGACGCCGATGCCGTCGTGCCGCCATCGGGGGGGAACGCACGGCGC